>Ga0123355_10009653_pt1 | contig 14707 bp, 9 predicted proteins | sample TergutEmb28metaG_3_FD_89872 | JGI IMG/M metagenome (GOLD analysis project Ga0123355, IMG submission 89872) | Embiratermes neotenicus P1 segment gut microbial communities from Petit-Saut dam, French Guiana - Emb289 P1 | ecosystem: Host-associated > Arthropoda: Insects > Digestive system > Gut ...
TATATATATATATATATATATATATATATATATATATATATAGTGCTTCATTATACATATATGTAAGTAGGAATGTAGAGTAATCATGAATATTTGGGCCATAAAGGATGTTTGTTATTAAATGCTTACAGAGGATGTGCCATTTTTAGTAAATGTTCTTTGCTGTGTAAAATTTCCTGAACATGTTGTACTAATTGAATTGTGTAGACTTAATGGTAAAGAAGCGTTTGTATATTGCAGGTTTTTAAGTATTGTGTTTGATTTTTTTTTTTGAAGTTAGGTTTCTGAACATTAACATTTCTTCTTTTTCTTTCAGTTGATACAGTTCCTGGTGACATTGGTACAGTCCTCAAGGAATGGAGGACTTGGTATCAAAAGACTTTACCCATTAATGCTGAATGACACTTCTCATCGTCCCAGCAAAATTTCCAAGTCAAGGCCGGGGTTTTCTAATCTGAATTCTACCACAGTAAGTTTATGGTAGTAGTGTGCATCAAGGGAAGTGGGCTGATTGGTGAATACAGAAAATTGTGTAATAATAAACTTATGAGATGAGACTGTTCCTGTGATTGTGTACTGTGTTGTTTGGTAGATAAGAGCTAATACTTCATAGGTACCTCATGTCCCCATTTTTTTTGCTCTAGGGACAGAAGCAGCAGGCCCCTTTGAAAGGTTTGTTCTTCTGTTCAGAGTGATATGGTGTCTAGTCCCAGGAGATGATGATGTAACATCTATTCCTATGCAGTTCTTATGTCTGAGCATTACATGTTTTAACACCAAGAAGGCTAAGGCTGATGAGGCATGGTGTAAAGTAGGAAGACCTTTATGTATTCAGGAGAATAATTTTACAATTGGACTTTGGAAAATTGGCTGTTGGTTGCAGACTGGATTCAAAAGGCTGGGGATAAATCTGGGGTTTTGGCATAATTGTGAAGAATTTTACAGTTTCATGTTTGGTGGTTATATTTGAGTTACTACTCAGAAGTAGAAGTGAAATATTTTATAATAAAAACAAATTTCAATCTTTATATTAGAATGAAGCAGAAGCATCAGCAGCGTGATACAGCGTGTACAGTACTACACAAGAGTTGCATATTTTCTCAATACCTCATATACTTGTATGTTTAAAATTTTGACCAAAAATTGGGGTGCAGAGTTTACTTGTGATAGGTTTAGCAGTGGTGTGTAGTTTATTTGCCATAGATTAGCAAGAGGTGTGGTTCATTTGTGGCATGGGTGTGCAGTTCATGTGTGATAATGTAGGCAATGGTGTGTGGCCTTATATGGGGTCAGTAACACCACGTCCCATCTGAGCTTTCACAACTTTCTCTTCCTTCCATGTACCCAAAAATAATTAGCAGGTAGAGTAAATTGTAAATTGCACTGTTGTCAGAATACATGATGCTGGTGTCTGACAGAGAGAAAAGGTTTGTGAATATGCAGTGAGAAATTAAAGTTCAGGTGTGCTCACATGTGTTTAATGTGCGTACTGAAGTATTGCATTTATGCTATTTTGCATAAGCAGCATACTGAATTGCGAATCATTGTGCCTTTTGGAACTGCAATATTGGTTTCTGAAATGGTAGAATAACTGTTAATTTGTAAGCACATTATCAGTATCAGTACTAACTTAACTGCAAAAAACTGACTTGTGTTTTTTGCCTCTTAAAAACTGGTATGTTTGAAGCATTTGAGAATTTTTGTCATGAGGTTGTAACATCAATAGTATTAGATAACATTCTGCAGTGCATTCATTGTAAGATTGCATGTTGCAAAATAGCTTTTAATTGCAGCATACTCTTTCACCAACTGGACCAGTGATTCATGAGCTAGATACACAAGAGCTGTTTGAAGACTGTGAAGCAGATCCAGGAGAAACATCGGAGAATGAGGCATTTCTTCCCACAGAGTAAGTTTTGTTGTTTACAAGAACTATCTTGTCTAATATTGGTCTTATCACTTTCATTTCAAAAACAATGCTGGCTCCAGAGAAACTGATTGACGGCCATCACCATCTCATACTGAGTTTTCTTAATAGACAGTCTTGACAGTGTCTCTGTTCTTAATACTGGACTCTTTCAATTTTTTTTTTCCTTTTCAGATTTTGCAGTGTTGTGATTAATGATAGTGAAGAGCGTGAACACCAAGGCTCAACTATTCACACAACACAAAATGAACCACCACCAGGTAGTCCTGATTCTATTACCAGTAATCCAAACACAGAAGTACTCTTAGAACTGGCAGAAGAATGCCCACTGAGTCCAAGTATGTTGATAACTGCCTCACCCATGGATGTTAATCCAGTTGTTGGCAAACCCAAACTGCACAAGGGTAAGGATAGGAAAAGAGAGAGCCTTTCTGACAGTAAGAAGAGAAGGTCGAAAAGATGTAACTCAAATGGGAAAACATCTGTTACTGCTGCTTCTCCTACTCCCAACACATCTCCCAAAGCATTATCTGCTGCAGCTGAAGAGGGGTGAGTATTTCATGTAACCAAGTAGGTTGATGTAGTGTGGTAATTGTATTTTTCCTTAGTTCCTTCAGACAATTCCTGGGATAGTACCATGATTATTCCCTAATCAGTGCCAAGTTCTTTCCAGTTTGTCAGTCACTGTTGTGCTACTGTTGATGGTCTATGCTTTGAGACACTGACTTACTCCATGGAGCAGAGTCCTTCTTGAGAAGCTAACTGGTTCTGCAGCTAGTCAAGAAACTCCCCGCACTTTATGGAACCCAAAGGTTCATCACCATAGTCACAAGTGCCCGCCAGTCTCCAACACCTCCCACTTCCCGAAGATCCATCTTAGTATTATCCTCCATCTATGTCTAGGTCTCCCCAATGGTCTCTTTCCCTCAGGTTTCCCCACTAGAACCCTGGGCACACTTCTCCCCTCCACCATACGCGCCACATGCCCCGCCCATCTCATTCTTCTCGATTTTACCACCAGCACAATATTGGGTAAGGCATAAAGATCCCTGAGCTCCTCATTATGTAATTTTCTCCATTCCCCTGTTAGCTTGTCCCTCTTAGACCCAAATACTCTCCTCAACACCCTGTTCTCAAACACTCTCAGCCTACGTTCCTCCCTCAATGTCAGCGACCAAGTTTCACACCCATACAGGACAACGGGTAGGAGTATAGTTCTATATACTGTATCTAGATCTTTAAATTTTTGGACAGCAACCTGGATGTTTGAGACACTGACAGTGTTGTAAAATATATCATCGTAGATAAAGTAATGTAAGTAAATTGCAGAATATTGTATTAACTTACTACATTGCATCACTGTCAGTGTTGCTGTAGCACTTTGAATCCAAAATTGTGCGTGATATTCTGATGTGTTCCACCACTGAAGTTCAGTAATGGTGCTATTTTCCTAGTTTAGAGAATAAGTTAATGAATGGAATTGTCTCAGTTTTATATTTTTCTTGCAATCCATACTAGTATTTTAACCCTTAATTTTATTATGTTGCAGACTTGATCTTCTAGATATGGTTTTTCCTACAACAGGTGATCTTAAAACATATACAAATAGTGAAGCAGCAGATGAGGTAGAAATTAATGAGAATTTATTGACTCCCAATTCTCTGGCAGCTGCTACAGATGCAGCAATATCTGGCATCATTATGACACCAGCAAGCAAAAACAAGTCCTTCAAACTTACAGATTCCTTAGGTAGCAAGCATATTTCTAGAGCTCCATTGGATGGAATTTTACCAGTGTCCAGTGTCACAAGTAACAAATGTGCCAGTGCCAGTCTGGCTGACAGTGCTGTGTCAGAAAGTGATGCCAGTAGCATTGGAAAACCTAAGACCAGTGACTTGATGATATTTAAGCAAGAACCATCAACTTCCAGTGACCAAACTGGATCTTCATCTAACATGATCCTAGCCCGTACTGGCATTAATTCTGAAGAAAACTGTTTTGAAAGGTGTGCCATTATGCATATTAAAAGTATTTTTAGGCACATTTGCATCCCTGTGGGGTAAACGGTGAAGTTGAACTTGCCATGTAGGCATACAGGGGGAGTGGAAGTTTAGCTGCACTCATTCTTAACCTCAGCGTTATGTGCAGGTGAGTGGTCAGCCTCATGCCCTGGCCACTTTACCCCTGGAGGAAGAGCTCTTGGTACCCAGTGAGTAGGAAACTGGGTGGGTCCCTGAGCCAGTGTGGACATTTTGGAGAAGAGAAAAATATCTTTCCTCTGTTGGAATTTGAACCTTATGTTGACCAGCCTATAGCTCAGTCACTATACTGTAGCCATATTGAGTACCTATTTAAATTGATTTGTCTACCTGTTTGCATGAAACAGCATGAGATTGCTGAGTAAGTTTTCATGAAAGTTAGTGTTTGAAAATTTTATGATTTGTTGTGACAGTTCATTAGACAGCAGTAACACACATGTTAAATGCAGATCTACATGCATTTTTGCACATGCCTCAATTGAAGATGCTGTGTATTTATTAGAGGGAAAAGTATTTTGAAGAAAGGTTCTAAATATATAAATTTTGTGGCCAGTATAGTTTTATCGAGATTTTGGACGTAATTAAACAAGGTAATTCTTAAAATTCAGAGGCAATAATGGCATGAAGGTGCCAGAATATTATGTTATACATGCATTTTCTAACTTGTTTTATCTACTTACTCTATTTGTATATTGCAAACACTTGTATGATTCTACAGTAAAGGCCATTGACTAATTGAAATATGATGCCTAAAGATACTGGGCACAGGGTTTTTTGTTCATGATGCAGTGCTTTATAAAGTACAGGGACTGCTTTACATTAATATAACTTCTTTTGATCTAGGATTGAACTGGATTCACATTTGGACACTGTGCAGCATGAGCTGGACAGCCTTCGGGACCTTCTTAGAGGTCAAGAGTACAATTTGGATGTCAGCACTTTGTTAGGGGTATGTCCTCCTGTACCTGCCTTTGACGAGGGCTTTTTTAAGGTAGATGTGTGTCAGTCTTATGCTAGGAGTATTTGCTATTCAGTGAAATCTTGTTGTAACAAACACTAGAATAATGAAATTTCAGTACATTTTTCCACCAGTTTACTGTGTGTGTTTATGTCAGTATGACACTTTATGAAATCTGCTGTTTCATGTGTGAGGTGAGATGGGGATGAAGGGATTGGAATTGCAAAGGACAGTAAAGGTTTGCTAATGCTGGAGAATTGAGCAGTTGAATGTTAGATGTGTTAATAAAGCAGATTTCTTATGGTATGCATTGTTCATCAAGGTTATTAGAAACATTTTGATCATTGTTGCTGTAAAACATACTAATAGTTACTGTTACTGTTTGAATTGTGAACCGTGACATCTCAATGACAGGTTGTGCAAGCTAAATGACCAGGGTTAAATTCCTGATAGAACTGTGGTAATTTTCACAAATATGTCAGAATGGCGTGGGTCCTACTCAGGGTCAACCCAAGACATGGGTGCCTTGGACAGACTAGTAATGTGGCATATTTCACATTGCTACTTTTCAAACATTTTCAGCCTTTGACAGGGCTGGCGAATATTTTTGAGAGTGTGTGCCCCAAGTAGACAATTTTCAGACATGTTCTTTTGTGTGTGGAAGACCTGAGTGTATCAGTATTTTCAATTATTCAAGTGATGATGATGTGCCTGTAACACGTTGGTACCCCTGGCGGCTGCCTGGCTGGCCTGCCCCTTACACCAGCACTGGTCCCACTACACCTCCCATTGTACATGTAACAGAACTGCTTTTCCTGAAGCGTAACAATGGTTAGCATGTGAAGCTGTTTACTGGCCTCCATTTAATGCTGAGTGTGCAACTTTATCCTCCCTCTTTCCTCCAAAAACTTTGAAAGAGTGAAAGGCTCAGGAGATTAAATGATGTTCCCCTGATACATTTTTGAAACAGTGCAGGTAAAGGAAACTTCTTATTTGGGAACCGTGAATATGAAATTAATGTTTAGGTGCATTTGCAAAATTGCAAGAAGCAACTATTAGCTCTGTTATGTCTGTCCATCTCTCTCTGCTTGTCTGTCCGTTCACATGGCTCCCACTGATGGCTTTTCATGAAGTTTGATAATTGAGTATCTTGAAAAGCTGTCTAAGAAAGTTCAAGTTTCATTAAGACAATAATGAGTACTTTACATTAAGACCTTTGTACATTTAGGATAATAACTCACTGAATTCTGCTTAGAATGAGAAATATTATAGACAAAAGTTATAGAGAAAATCAAAACAAACATTTTATGATAACGTTTTTCTGAAAATTGTTCCTTTCCTGAGATAATATGTAACAATATAGAGCCGTACAGGCCACAGATAACAATATAATACAACACATGAGCTTTGTGTGCAGGATACCTAAGGCTACAGACACACACTCAGAATATGTAGTACTTAATTATTTTTCATGGCAACAGTGGTTATGTAAAAGTGCCTCAGTGTTACGTTATACAGGCAGGTCTTGTTTTATGCCAGGGTTATGTTCTTGAAAAACATTGCAAAAATCAAACACAATGTTCCCATTTAAAACAGTGTATTTCCTGGGAGTTAGGGGATTGACATCTCATCCTATATAGCGTATGACTATCAGGAGTGAACATACAGACCTGTAGAGTATATAGCTAATATATTTGCAATACATATACATTTCTATACAGTATACATACATTTCTATATAATATATATATTTATTTCTAATGCAATAAAAGTGTAAGGGACTCACATCCATAGTTGTTGGTATGGTTCGTATCACTAAGACTGTGTCTTGCTACACAAACACTTTAGTTCCTGACTTAGCACTTTCTGTAATTCTGTCAGCAATATCATGAATTGCACTTATGCTAATATGAGTGAATCTGACATTATGGCATGTGTCAACAATTTGTTCACTTTTTTCAAGTTGGCTTATTAACTTCTGAATTTCACTTCAATACTGATTGTCTTTCACTGATTTTTCACTTGGATTGCGTAAGGTGATGAAGATCTACATTTCTCACTCATTTTGGTAACAAAAACCAATACTGTTGAAGGGGGAAACACATCAGCCATGTGATTTTATCCCCGACATAATCAGTCAATAAACATGACTGTTGGTATGACAATGATGTCATTGTCTGCTAGCCTCCTACAGAAGATAAGTGTGGCCATGGATTGTGTATTCCAGATTGTGTTAAACCAAAAAATATTGCTTATTGTCTATGTCAAATTGCGTTAAACTGAAAGTTATTGTGAAAATTTGAAAAGTGGTTCAATTTGAAGTCACATTCAAGAAAGTTTGTGCAAAAAGGAATTGTGTGCAAGACCTGCCTGTACATACATTACCTATCTTCTACTTTAATACTAACTTCACTCCTGTTACACAGGAATAAAGCATTCCAAAAGCATGTTTAGTAGATAAAAGTGTTTTGAAAAACACTTAACTGTTTTTCTTCAGATAACATGTAAAGGGTCACATAGCAGGTATCAGGAATGAGGTGCATATTTTCAATTACTGTGATCTGAGTTAAAACTGTTGAAGATGTGAGCAGTGGATTTGCATCATATTTATCTATGTTTTGGAAGGGCATTGCTTTATGTTCTGTCCTGTGAGTAGGATTGTTTTGATCTTATAACTTCAGTCAGTGGTATAAAACCAACACAGCACATTGTTGCACGTGCTGTATTTTTTCTATGCATGTGAAGCAGTGCAGTTAAAATGCAAAGTGTGACCGTGGCTTCCAGGGTATCTGTGACCAGTTCCCCAGGGGATCTGTGGATACACATCTGTAATGGTTACTTTGCAGTTTATTTAACTTTTAAATTAATGGAATAATGGTTTGTTAAAAATAATTGAAGAATGTCTTTAATTGGTGATAGGTTTATTTCATGTGGCCATTAGCATATCTAGTTTAGAAACTTCGTTTACCCACGAAGTGATCGACAGTCAGTTTAATTAAGGACACATAATGTGATGCATTGTTTTGCATGCTCCTGGTATGCATTAGTATCTATTTAAGATCAGCTCTGAGGTATCAGTTTTGAATTTTGGGTACCTGTTATCCAGACGCTGTATTTATGTTAACAAGAATGTGAGGATACGTGGTTTTTTTTTTTTTTGAAGCCGAAAGGGGCCTGCGCGCAAAAACAATGGGGGAACACTGGCTTATTCCATAATCAGCATTCAGAATGCTGTGAATAAGAAACAAAGCATAATTTAGATTGAATTTGCAGATATAAATGTCATATACCATATTCTGCACTATTAACTGTCACACTGAGGTTGTGTGTCTGATACCCCACAAGTTAACGTAGACTATTATGAACTTCAGACGATATTGCTAATTTGTGGCCACGTTTGTCATGAAGTCGTAGCTTGTGATTTTTCCCATGTTCAGACTGAAAGCCAAAAATTAGTCCACCATGCCATGTAAACACCAGCACTGTGTTGCTGTTTTTATAATGGAGGCCTGGTAGCCAGGTGGCTGTTACACCCTACTTGTTTGGAACACCCAAGGACCTGTGGGAAGAACCAAGGGAGGCTTTACTTGCCTTTTTAAATTGTGGCTTACCCCATTAAAAATTTTGCGTAGGGACGAAAACTTATTAGGTGCAAAAACCATAGTAATTGCCAGAATACATGGAAGAATACATTGTCAAGAACATGGACACTGTACTGTGCTGAGTGGATAGACAGGAATCCGTGATACTGTTACATCTCGACAGTATTGAGAGTATCAGTCATCTGGTACAACAGAGACTGTGACTCATAAATAGGAAAATTGGCTGGACACCAATAGGCCCATCCCTTATGCACTTTCCAGTACATTCTTCATGCTGACTGCACAGATATTTGCTATTCCCTAAGATCCTGGGGATGAGAGGCTTGGATGCTCTGTCAGTGCTGGGTGCATCAGATGAAGGCAGTGGAAGAAGGGCACGGGATTAACAGGAGGAAAACTTGGAATATTGATTGTGACTACAGTAGTACCACAGGCACAGAGCCTAAGGAGGGTGAAACTTTGGTTTTTGCAGCATTTCTGGCAGGTATTAATAAGCCATATTGTCTGTTAAAGTGGACAGGTCAGTTATAAGTAAGTAGTGGACAGAATTAAAACACTGTAGAAACATTTTAGACAAATAGTAAATGAGCGTTTTGTTCTTGGGAACTTCCATATGGCTGCTAAGGAATACATGCATTGAGAAACAGTATTCTCATTTGTCTAGTAAAGGTTAATTCTGACATGAAAACTAGCTTGCATAGCTGTTACAGGAACTGATGGGTGTGGTGTATGCTGTGTATTAATTGTGAAATTATTTTACCTAGCTATTTGGTGAGGACCCACTACCTTTAACAGCATTTGAGAGCCTGCTTGAAGATAGGGATAAGCAAAACACTGGTGGTAAGTAAATGGAATGTATGGGGAGATATGAATTCATATTATTAGTGTAAGCAAGGCAGTGTTTGTTGGTCTCACAGGTTGTTTGTTGTTACATTGTTTCTGTAGAAGCAAAATGCAAAACTAATCTCATTTAGCCACAAGTAAAGAAGTGTATAAGATTGCAACAGCAATAGGCAATGTTAAGTCAGTACTGCAGTGTCAACCTTTGTAAGATAAGGGTTCCATAGGATTACTGGTACTGCTGCTGCCGCCTTCACCACCACCACCACTTCCCCCTCCTCCTCCTCCTCCTCCTAGGGACTTTTGAGTGCTTAGCCTGCACATTCAGTGAAATTACGATCTGATAGTGCCTTTCAAAGGCTGTAGTGGATTAATAGAAGGGTTTTCTGCAGAATATTTATCAGGAAATGGGAATTACAACATTTTCCTCTTTAATTTTCAGTAGGCATTCACTAACTTTTACAGTTCTCAGATCTGTGGTTGTAGGTCTCAGTATTGCACATTGTGTATAGATTAGATCTGGCATGTTTTGCTCTTCACATCCAGATATTACATTGGTTTTAAAAAGTCTGTTTAGATGTGTAATTGCCCACACACATGGTGTACTGTTTTCACAGTCCTGTTCATACTTGCCTTTGCTCAGTCAGTCAAGAAAAGAAGCATGAAATTCCTAGAGAATTGCAGTTGATAGGCATGAACAGAACATGTAAAAAATTGTTATTCGCTAACTGGAGTACAGTTGGATGTTTGATTAGTTTGGACTTCCGGAATTATAATGATTCTAAGTATTCAGGTGGTCTGGAAACTGACACTTCATCACTACTGGGCAAGTTGTTTCTGACATTTTTGAAGAACATAGTGCACTTGAAACATTCCGAACTGCTCACCCCACAACACAGTGTCATATCCCAAAAGAACTGAATCCTCAGAAACAATGCTGTGAGAACTTCGCATCTCGTATAATGATCCTGTTTGTATTCTGGTCTTCTGAATTATGACACCATGTAGTATTCTACCCTGCAGATGGAGGCAGGAGATTGCTGTGTCTACACAGCTCACAACCAAGAACACAGTCTGATTCTTCATGCCCATTTAATCTTTCAGTCCTATAGATGATCCTGGTTAACTGAGTGGCATTCATTACAATAATTCTACTGTACTTCTTTGTTACCAAAACATAAAAAAGATGGCCACAATACCAGGGTGAAATAACAAAAAATCTTGTCTCGGTGGTGATAATAGATTTTTCTTTTCTCATATCCATGGTATTAATGATACAGATATTAAGAACTTGTGTTGTGGTGACTGCAGTTTTATATATACAATAATATTTCTGACCTTATCCACATGTAAATTTTCCTTACAGTGTCAATGTAGTCATTCAGTAGTCATGTCACCACAGACAAGGAAATCCACAAGCACAATTTGATGGAACCAAAAGACATTTGCTATGTATGATCTTTCCTACCGATGGTGTCAGTTTAAATTTCTTTGCTGGGAGAGACTGTGGGTGTTTCCACATGCAAGGATGCTTTTGTGGTTTCAGAGCACAAAAGATTGAATATTGTTCAAGTGCATGGGTCTAGTGTATACTGTTGTACTCTGTTCTGCTCTTTTCTACTTTACTGTGGTTTCAGATGTTACATGATAATTCGGGTATCATCCCCTGTAACGGTGTATTGAAAACCTGTCTTCTTGAGCAGCATAACTTGTTGAATGTATGACAGTCCCATACATTGAGCTTTGTGATAGTCTGTGGCGTTCTTTGGCACCCACTTTTCTGTAATTCCTTTGGTAATTAACAGTGCTCTGCATTCTATCTAGCAAATATGTTTTCCCTGCCTGGAATGGGCATCTGAATGACACAAACTGTCTTCTTTAGTAGTTGTTCTTAGGCATCAGGGTCACTGCCTGTGATGAATATCTGTCCTGCCATTATCAGGACCATTGCCCCATATCCACACCTGTTTCCATGACATGCTTTGTACACCACCAACTGGCAAATTTCTGTGGTGCTTTATTCTTCACGCACAAAAATGGCATCACATTGCATACTCTTCATTGCCTAGTTGTGCACTTGATACATCTGTAACATGTATCACCATCCATTCTTATGACTAGAACTATTGTAACCAAAGGTCTTTGGCTGAACGCTAGGCTATGTCTACCCAATTTGTAATCCCTGGATGAAGCATTATAAAAATAAAACTATACTGACACTTGCAGCATGTACTGAAGCACCTAAACCCCCTCACTGGCAAGTGCATCTGGAAGCTGTCCATAGTTACCAGTGAGGCTTGCAGTCAGATGAGACTGAGGGATCATGGGTGGAGGATTTTTAGAATAATGTGGGGGGCATAGCACATGTTCAGTATACAAAGATACAGATGTATGAGTTCTGTTAGGTCAGGCAGTTACTTCTTGGTCCAGAGTAGAGTAGGTCCACACTACCTAAAACATAATGTTGTGCCCTGATACTGTTTCAGAATAACTAATCCAAATGAAATTCATTATTCCATTATCACTTGTGTTGGAAGATACAAGGCTGAATTTCTTCCATTTGATATTGAATCTAGCTGGCTGCTAGAGTACACATTTATTGTACAGAGCATCCCATTAATCATTCCTCTGAGCACAGGTGAGTGCTCACTTAGCCAAATTGAGTCTGCTGAGTCTTCTTTCTTCTTACTAGCACTGGAACATGAGGTGGTTATACAGTCATGTATTGTTGTATACAGAGCAGGTGGTCAGTGTGCATGAAAAATATTTCATTTTGACAGACAGTGTTCATGTATAATGCCTCTGCAAAGTATGTGTCATAGAAAAGAAGCCATCAAAAGTTCTGTAAGAGGAACTCATGTTTATAGTGCCATGTAAAAGAATAGTCTTAAAGAATGTTTTGCATGTGTTTCCTTTTTAAGCTGATCCACTACTTTCAGGGAGTGAACTTGCAACATATACGCCAAATCTCCTAGACATGGTGGAAATGTTTGGGAACTCTGATGCGGGTGACTGGAGTCCACCATCCACTCCAGAATCAAGCAGTGTAATGGATGTTACTCTAAGTGAATTGAACACTCCCCAGACAACAGTTCCGAGTCCTAGTGCTAAGAAAATAGAATAAATTTCCCATATATAAGTTAAGACATTGTTCAATAAGTAAATTTTTTAACTAACCTTTAATGTTTATATTGGTTTGAGGTATGGAATGAAATTCATTCTGTGGATTGTATGCAATGAGGCTTGTCATGTTAAAAGTGACCTGCAAGGATAAGGCTGAAATACATGAGAAAACTTAGTTTCTTGGATGTACTTCATGTACGAAGGTCGTACTGGAAGTCGTGGGACTGTAAAATTACAAACAGATGTATCTGTTGGGATGGGGAGTTTGTAGAAAAGTGAATACAGTGCACAGATCTCACTGATGTGGTGTTTTCATACTTTCACTTGCTTGTGAAATTAACTTTCTCTTGACTGTGTATGGCCCTCGTACATTGTATGTGAATGTGTATATATGATACAAGCATCTGTAAGTAGCATTAACTCTTGACATTAGTTGATTAAGTTGTACATTTAATGAACATCATGTGCACAAAACAATAAATTAATATTGACCAGTTTTGAAGTGTGATATCCATGTCCCTATTGTCACTTTCTTATAGTAGGTATTCATGGCTATACTCATGAGTAGTATATTTTCTGTAGTGGACAAAACATAATCCCAGGTGCATATACAGTATAATGGTTTCAGGTGGTGTAGTTGGTATAGTGAACTGCTGTGGGCTGGATGGTCTGGGGGTGAGGTTTTCTACACCCAGCCTCCTGTGCAATGTATAGAGGGTCTCTTTTCCCAGGAGTAAACCAGTCAGAGCATGGCATTGACCATTTACCCTATCGAGCACTGAGGTTAAGCACTGCTAGAGCTATACTTCTACTCCCTTATTTACTTTGAGGGCATGTTTTGGGGTCACTTTTCCCTGGGTGCACTGGTTGGTTGTGACTGAGCGTAGCCATTCAGATGGGCATCATCAGAGATCATATGGAAAACCATAAAGAGAACTGTCATGCAGAGATGGAAAGTGTTCAAATGGTAAATCCCTCAACATCTGATAGCCTTACTGTGCATATTATGTACCAAGCACTTTGAGCTGAAAGAACCCAGTTAAAAAGTGTCATGTATGTGCAGATTTTAACACATGCTAGGAAGTGAAAGGGTAGTATATGTGCAGCGAATTTGATGTTGGACTCAGTGTGGTTGCCTTCTTCATGAAATTTCACACATAGGAAACGTTTTGAAAAGAAAAACATAGAATTATGGATAGAGCAAAGAACTTTTTGTATTCATTCTGACACTGAATGGCTCCAGGACTTACTTTGAGATTAATACTTTATCTAATAAAAGTCTTTTTATTAGTAGACCAATAAACAAACCACATTTGTTCACTCTAACACAACACAAGTTTATTTAACTGATTAAGTTGATTAAATAAACCTTTGTGTTAGACTGAACAGTGTGGTTTGAGTAATAGTAAACCCAATGGGATGGTGTCTATAAAGATTACTTTGTATAAGCAACTTGAATATCCCAAATGGTACCAAACTCAACTACTCCTAGGCTGCAGTGTGAATTATTATTATTTACAAGTCATACCAAATGACAGTCATTCAGTCTAGTATTTCATGATGCAACTAATGTAATAATCATATTGAGGTCATTTTGTGTGCATTGGTGGTGAAAGAAAAATACAAGTGACCTTCAGATAAAGTGCCAGTAAACGCTCAATGAGAAGTGAGATGAAACACAGTCCAGATGCAGACATGTACAATGAACACATCAAATGTATGAGATGATTTTAACATAATATTGGTAAAGAAGATTGATAATAGTTCCATTGAGAGGGTGGAAGAGTTTAAATATTTGGGAACAACGTTAACAAATCAGAATTCTATTCAGGAAGAAATTAAGAGCAGGCTGAAGTTGGGGAATGCTTGTTATTATTTGGTGCAGAATCTTCTGTCATCCAGGTTGCTGTCCAAAAATTTAAAGATCAAGATATGTAGAACTATAATCCTGCCCGTTGTCCTGTATGGGTGTGAAACTTGGTTGCTGACACTGAGGTTGGAACGTAGGCTGAGGGTGTTGAGGAGAGTATTTGGGTCTAAGAGGGACAAGGTAACAGGGGAATGGAGAAAATTACATAATGAGGAGCTTAGGGAACTTTACTCCTTACCCAGTATTGTGCGGGTGGTAAAATTGAGAAGAATGAGATGGGCGGGGCATGTGGCGCGTATGGGGGAGGGGAGAGGTGTGCACAGGGTTCTAGTGGGGAAACCTGAGGGA
>Ga0123355_10009654_pt1 | contig 14706 bp, 5 predicted proteins | sample TergutEmb28metaG_3_FD_89872 | JGI IMG/M metagenome (GOLD analysis project Ga0123355, IMG submission 89872) | Embiratermes neotenicus P1 segment gut microbial communities from Petit-Saut dam, French Guiana - Emb289 P1 | ecosystem: Host-associated > Arthropoda: Insects > Digestive system > Gut ...
TGGTGCTTATATCGTTAGTTTCAGTGTTGAATCTATTGTATTTTTACATTAGTACTTTCCGAAGTATGTGTGCAGTGCCCAGTATGGTTGTTTTCTGAATTTCCTTGACTTCATGTTTCCCTTTTATGTTCCTCACGTATTTTCTGAATGACTTTGAAATAGCCCCAGTCGCTCCTATTATTACTGGAATCACCTTTGTTTTTTACACTCCACATGCACTGTATTTCTATTGTAAGATCTTTATTTATTATTATTATTATTATTATTCGACACAGATTATAAATTATACATACAAATTCAGTTTTAATCTCATCGACTGCCCCACCAGTGAAACATCCCGTGATACCTCTAGACACTGAGCTGCATTCCCATAGACCTGTTGCGCAAGATATAAAAATGACAGGCCTCATTCGTTACTCCTGGTCCACCATTGTTACCATTGATACTTTTTTTTATTTTTCATTATGCCCTTGTGCGGTCTCAATCTGAATTTGTCTCCGAATCACGGAAATCTTTTCAATAACTGATTCTTCTAAACGTGATAGCATTCAATGAAAATTTGTTGAATTATTCTGTAGTACATTTTTTTATTAACAGTGGCACTAATAAAATTTATAATATTTTGGCAAGGTTCAATTTATTAACGCGGCACCCTATTTCTTGCTAATGTCCTCAATAACAAAATCTATTGTCCCTCCACCCTCGAGACAGTGTACGTGTGCCCATTACAATAATCAGAGACCATTCGATATTTTGTGCACTGCATGGTGCTAAGGTCAGTCCTTCAGCCAGATGTGTTCCTGCGGCTCATGTTGTCTATAGAAAATTATATATTTTCAGTCACCATGTTATTTCACTAAAGAACATAATTAAATCTTATATTATTTCATTCCCATTCGTGGCATCACTTCTACGTATCCTCTGGTTCAAAATATTAATCACTATTTTCACATTATTTCCTACTATTCTTGAAATGACTTAAAAGGTATTATCCCACCCCCTCCCACTATTACAATTTTGTAATTTGTTAATATTTTGTATTGTAACTCCTTTCGTATTTTGTTCTTGTAATATCCACTCACACTTACTATGCTTTGTCTTTAGATAGCTACAGTTTGTCGTTTCATTTTTTAAATACTTTAACTGCTATCTTCCTAAGTGTTACGTATGCACATTATGTGTAGTTTGCGATGGCCTTTAATTGGTCCTACGGCTGTTTAGTTAGCCGAACTGTAATTATTATTAACCTGTTCACAGCGCGATGTGCACACAGAATGTGCAGGGGTAGCAAACTTCTCCCTGCTTTGGTATGTTGCAACTTGATAATTGCTGGATGAATATTGATGCTAACTGAAACAAATGCTAGCTTTTTAAGACCACCGTAAGCGTATACTTCCTAAGCTCTCAGATTCGATAATAAGAACATAGTGGAGGCGTGGGACCGCTAAGTTGGAAGGGCATAAGCGTCCGTTCTCAAAGTCATTAGTCACAGAAAACATAATAATCTATGAAACTAAACTACCATAATTGTTCTAAATGTTCCGTCTTCAACGAAGCTCTTATGAAAAGGCGAAGGAACACAGCAGGTCAGAGTTCAAGAACATACGTGGGATCTGTGCACTTCGGTAAAGACTGGATAATTCCAGAATTCTTGAATCTATTATTATCGTTACTATTACTACTATTACTATTATCAGACAGTTGCTATTAACGTATTATGGATAAAATGGTATTAAACGAAGCTGCAACAGGAACCCCAGGGAGGCTTATGAATAGTATTAAAATTATACAAATATAGGGAAATCAACTCCTTTACAGAAATAAAGGACAGGATCACAACAGTCAAACATAACAGTATTGTAAAAAGCTCTTAAAATATGTTAGTAACAATATGGGCTAAATGTTTCAACTCGCATCGAGTCATCTTCAGATCCTCAGGTGTAGATCCAGATATACAAACGTTTACTGCATTGTGGGATCCCCAACGCTTACAGAATAAAAGGCATGCATTATACATAAAAATGAAACATCAGTGCTTATGGTATATAGATATATTGAACAGAGATCGTAAACGTTGTTGAAGATTAAAAAGAGAAAATAGAACGCAGAAATGCTGAATGACATTCGGCAATTCTACGTCCTAATTTCTATAAGCGTTGGTATCCCACAATGCAGCAAACGTTTGTATGCTTGGATCTACACCTTGAGGGCCTGAGGGTGACTCGATACGAGTCGAAACATGTAGCCCATATTGTTACTAATATATTTTTAAAACTTTATATAATACTGTTGTTTTTGACTGTTGTGATCCTCTCCTTTATTTCTACACTTCAAACACTTCGGGATGGTATATATATATGGTATATATGGTATACCTATAGTTCAACCCCAATACATTCACAGTCAGTCACCATTTACAAGAAACCTTTTTAATAGAACATACAGATTTGTAGTGAGTGGAAGTATGGAAAGGCGGACGGAGAGAAAGATTGAAAGAGTAGACAGACTCTTAGACATGCAGTGACGTAGACAGTTACAGATACGACAATGAGAAGACAGTGAATGAATTGAATGTTAAATGAATACGCATATAGATAAAACGTAACCGGAAATAAGTACAGCATATAACGTGATTAGATTTTAAATGTACGGAAAAGTTTCATAATATTGGTTGGAAGCTAATATTTACTTGAAGAGCTTGCGGCAATGAACACAGATAAATATTCTCGTAAATTCGTCAATTTGAACTCGGACTGTCGCTATGCCCTGTATTGTCACTTGCACACTGAGTATCTCCAAATTATCATCTCATTTACTCTGTCCAACAAACAAAATCAGGCATTCCCTAATTGCCTTTCTAATTGCCTTTATTCGACCCACACATTTTTATCCCTCGTCTTAAGGCATTTTCTCATACCCCTACAACTCACTCATGCACTCTCTTCACTCTCTCTTATGTTACTACCCACTTCCTTTCACCAATTTACTCCATTCCTTTCATGGTCAAGTATTCTCTCTTTTTCACTAATTATTTCTCATTAATCTTCTCACCTTCCTGTCTGCAGTCAAGCACACAGTCGCCAATCGGACAATGTCCCATAACTTTAATCTATAGAACACAAATTCAGTATATCCATTCATTCTTTCTTTCCTGTCACATTTACTCCTCTCCATCCCTTGTGTTCACTTCTACCAGTCATCCCTATTCTCTACTTCATCTCGTCATTTCTGTTCAATTTTACAATACTTCCTCTTTCTTTTATAGCTAAGCATTACCCCATTTTAAGTTCTTTCATTTCACTCATCTTCATCTAGGCTTTTCAGACATCCACTCGCTGTCCATATTTCGCTGTTACGCATTTACTTCCCTGTCCCGTGGGAAGGCATTGTTTCCTCTTTCTTATTAGTACCATTCCATCCTCTCGACAATGTACCTCTGTCATCGGAAGATATCTCGTTCCTACTGATACTCAGAATCCATCTACATATTAACATGTATACTACCACGGCCTATTATCTCTCAGTATTCTCTGCCAAAATATGGCCCCTGTACATAAGAGCATTAAGTCACTGATCCTATCAATGCAATAATTATTGAAATTTTAACCTTTCTGAAGCATTTGAAAAAAAAAAAAAAACAAAAACAAAAGTAGACACCATGACTCAAAGAGTGTCGATACAGACTGCAATAAGCGACCACATGTTTGATTAGGCGCGTTAGCAAAATTTGCGAAGGCGACAATTAGCTTCGTCTTGTCTGTCTGTCTGCCCGTCTATACGTCCGTCTGTCCATTCATGCTCATGGAATAACTCGGCTCCCACTGGATGGATTTACATTAAATTTGATATGTGAGTATTTTTCGAAAATCTTTCGAGAAAATTCAAGTTACAATAAAATATTACAAGAATAAAGGCTATTTTGCAGTAAGACCAAAACACATGTTTGATCATATTTACGCTCGGTTATTCTTAGAATATGAAATGTTTCAGGCAAAAGTTATGTGACAATCGAAACACATTTTATGTTCAATGCCTTCTTTTTTTTTCAAAAATCTTTCCATTTATGAGATAATGTGGAAAAATGTTGTAGAACCGGACAGGCCACAGATGACAATGTGGCGTATGTGTTTTGCATGCTGAAAACGTAAAGCTACAAACACACGCTCAGCTATTCAATACATATTGCTTTTCAACTGCAACAATGGTTGCACGAACGCACCTCAATGTTACGTTATACGCACATTGCCTGTCTTGTTTTATACTATGAACATGGTAATACTACACTTCTAACAAAATTATAAAAAACTGGAACTATAATGACCACAAGTACGTGTTTTCATATTTTTTGGGGCAAAAAGACAGCTCGATAGAGGGCCCTCTGTATTAACAACGTATATTTACAAATCTATTTAAGAGAAATGACAGGTTTTCTCGAAAGGAATAAGAATTTTAAAACCACAATGATAAAAACAGAAGATAAATCCAGCAACATTTCATAAACAAAGAGAAATTAGAATCTCGGACTTATGTGTACAAAGGCTTAACATGCTACGGACTGCCCAGTACATATGCACTAATGTATATGAGTCCGGAATTTTAAGGATAAGCGTACGACCACAGAAATTTCAACTGCCTTGGCATTGGGTTACCGTATGCCAAACATCTAGATTCCTTCTTCTCCAAGACTCTCTTCCGTTCACCCTGTAAACGGTCACGTTGTGTTGAGGACATTTCCGGTTGAAATGCATACAGTGCTTCATGTCCACAGCTAATCCATCGACAGACAACCACCACTACCGTGGGGCGGTAAGTACAGGAAAATGGTATTGGGCAGATTCTCGCTTTGCTTACAACCTCGTTTCAAAATAAATAACAACATCAAGTGTAGAGAATACGGAATGTCACATTTTGTTTCGTTCCGAGTTACAGGTAAGTACAAAAATATTTAAAAGTTTCGTTCTTGCAGCGCAGTAAGATTCTCCTGCAATAGAGGTTAATATTGTGTGCTGTTGTATAATAAACACAAACCGGTCAGTACAGCCTGTGTTTATTGGACCGTGCATCATTGTGATAGTTGAAGAATAAGAGACCAACTTAATACCACTTGCTATTTTATTTCACTTCTTATGTGCTCAACATGTTTCAAACATTAAAATATCCATCATCAGGAACTTGCGACTATTCTGTTGAATTGCTACCTTGGTCGTACTGTTCTTGGTTCGATGTGTGTTGGAGTTCCGGTGTGGTTGGGTTGGAGTGGTATCCGTGTTGCAGGCTGAAGCAGCCTTCAACACGGATACCACTGCAAACCAACCACACCGAAACTCCAACACACATCGAACCAAGAACAATACGACCCAGGTGGCAATTCAACAGAATAGTCGCAAGTTCCTGATGATGGATATTTTAATGTTTGAAACATGTTGAGCACATAAGAAGTGAAAAAAAATAGCAAGTGATATCAAGTTTGTCTTTTATTCTTCAACGGTTAGTACAAATCTCTTGTCAAGTAGACTACATACATATAAGACAGGCGATGTGTGTAGAACGTAACAAGGAGGTGCGTTCCTGCAACCATTGTTGCAGTGGAATGTCGAAATAATTACACAGTCTGAGTGTATATTTGTAGCCGTAGTAATCCAGCGCGAAATGCGCATGCGCCATATTGTCACCTGTTGCCTCTCCCGCTCTACAATATTTTTCCACATTATGTCATAAACGGCACGATATCCGAAAAAAAATACGATATCGAACCTAAAATTTGTGTTTTTTCTCTACAACTTCTGTCTGAAACATTTTTCATCCGAAGCTGCATCCACCTGAAAGTTCTCATTCTCAGATAAGCTGAGCGACATATGGTCAAAAAGCTGTACTGGTCTTCATATACATTACCCGTTAATCTTGTCAGATTTGAATGAAACCTAAATTTTCTTGGCAGGTTTTCGAAAAGTAGTAAAGTATCAAACGAAATGAAAATCTTTCCAGTGGCAGCAGAGTTATTCCATGCGGACCGACGCACAAACATAACAAAGTCAAAAGTCACTTTTCACGATTTTTCGAACACGCCAATAGAACTGTAATAGCAAACTAATAGTTTCATTACTTCTGCTGAGGTTAACAAAGAAAATTCTTTACCAACTTTCGCTTTTTAAAAAGCATGCAAGCCTTCAAGCCTACCGAGACACTGAGAACAAGCTACCTTTCATTCTCAAGAAATACTCTAATGCTTCTCTGAAAAGTATGAAAAGTAGCACATGTACTGTATTATAACAACTAGAATACGCTGGAAGGACGTCAACCGGAGGGAAGCATCAGAGATCCTAAGAAGAGGATGGAGAAGACGAAGAGCAGAAAAAGAAGAATAGAGGCGCGTTCTGAGGGACGGCAGGGACCAGAAGGTGGCGTAGCGACGTAGACAGGTGGATGGATGGATTTTATTGTAACAATGAAAATATACAACGAGGTGGAATTACGGGACCCGACAGTTGTTCTGAAAATATTCAATGGCGACTATGGCTATCATCTTCTTTCGCGTGAAGTAATGAGTTGGAAGGTACCATTACAAGAAAAAAACAGTGCTCTATTTTTTTATCTCGGTAATTAACCAACTTGATGCACAAAATTTTTGTTTCACAAAAAGTTTATTTCATGCCTCTAAATGTTTCGAGCATATGTGCTCATCATCAGGTGTTCAAAATTGCATTACACAGCCTCTTGTATCATCACACCTATAGGTGTGATGATACCAGAGGCTGTGTAATGCAATTTTGAACACCTGATGATGAGCACATGTGCTCGAAACATGTAGAGGCATGAAATAAACTTATTGTAAAACTAATTTTTGTGCATCAATTTGCTTAATTACTGAGATGCACGGTCAGCGAAACGTCAAAAAATGTACTCTATGTTGCACAAGAAGCGGTAAAAGAAAAGAATCGAAACAAACGCTGTGTATGCAACAGAAGTATTCTAAATAGTATGCTACTCTAACACAAAAGACTGGTGGTTTATAGCTCTTTTATGACGTCTCCGAAAGTTCAAAATCTTCAAAATTGTATCCAAAAAGTATGGCTAACAAGAAAATCAAAATTACACAATCAGGCTAATTGGGAATACAAGCAACTTCCTCGTCGAATTCTAACTTATCAATAAACAAATTTGCTTCTTAATCGTGGATTGGTTACAGTTCAGACATTTAGACTGCACGTTCCTTTCAGAGTGACATAAACCAGGTGTCGCACTCATACAATAATTCTCCTGAGGATGGGCACATGGCTGCCCGAAACATGTAGAGAATAGAAATAAACATACAAGAAAAAATTGTGCGTCAAGTTGGTTATTTACAGGGATCATACCCGGATGCACGGTCAGCAGAACATACAATTCGAATATACGAATGTTTTCAGTGATCGTATCCACGCTCCGAAGTTTATGTTCCATTACGACCAAAAGCGTAATTACGCAGATACGTAAAGTAACCATTAGAGTAATCAAAACAAATAAAACTTATACTGTAGGGTGTTAGTTTAAAATAAGTGGTGTGTAGAATCAAGCTTTATAAAATGTTGAAAAAAGAAAGCAAATGTCAGATGGAACGTTAATTTCGGTTTGTGAATAAAGAGAAAGGAAAGTAAGTCTAAACCAACTTTATCTACAGGTGACAATCAGATGATTTAAATTCTTGTTATTGAAAAGTATTTTCAAAACCAACGGAGATGCTTTGCCTAAAATAAAGTTAATTCAGGTCCTCGAGTGCATTAGTACGTGAAACCTATAGGATCTGGCTTGTCAGTTTTTAATGCAGTTATGCCGTACCGAGGATTAATCGGAATCAGTCTTGTAGTTTGGGCGAGACAGCTACGAAACGCTTGTTCGAGTCATGCCCTTTGAAACGCACTTAACAATTCTGCATGGCAGAATTGGCGATGTAATTCGGTCCGTGAGTACCTACACACGTACAACAAATATCGCATACACCTCTCACTAATTTGACGTTCAGGTGGCCGTGCATCGTGATAAATTCTTATAATAAAACCAACTAGATACACTAATTCCTCAAATTTATTTTTAGAATAAAATTCTACATGTTTCGGACAATTCCTCTGTCCATCATCAGGAGTTTTTCACTGTACACACAGCAATGGTATATGTCATACTGCTTGCGAGCAGGATCAGGACGGAACTGCAGTTCCGTCCTGATCCTGCTCGCAAGCAGTCAGCAAACCTGTATGACATATAACATTGCTGTGTGTACAGTGATAAACTCCTGATGATGGGCAGAGGAACTGTCCGAAACATGTAGAGTTTTATTATAAGAACCTCTCACTAAGATGGCTATTTGGCAGTCAAGCACAAAATCGTATGAACGTCGTTACTTAAAAATTAACTTGAAATCGGTTCAACGAAATGCAACTCAAAACTGTCAATCCAAAGATTCGGCCTATATAAAATGCTCTGATGTATCCCACATTGAACTCAATTAAATATGAAATGATGAACTGTTTTAGACACGCAAATGCTTATTAAGACTTTAAGTAAAAGTATTTCTTACAGTAGTTTAAACTGAACCGACCTCAAAATACCGCGTCAGAGTATAATGAAAATTTACTATGAGTTTCTTGATGGCTTCTTATGTTCCGTGGGCTATGTAAGAAGGGATAAGATTAGACAACACAGCAGGTCTCACCTGTGAACACTGCAATAACCTTTCGTGTTTCATAAAGGTAGAAGAATTTCTCGACTTTATGAGCTTTTAAAGACGGAGCATGTACCTTGGAGTCACTTTGTTAATTAGTGCTGAAGAATGAATATCTCATTATTTCACATATATCTTAATGTAATGAAGACAGAGGGAATTCAAGGCGATGTGCCTGCTTCCATGAACTTCAGAGATATCCGCTGGCTTTCGGCGTCAGCAATACGAAGCTTGAAGTCATATCTTATCCGAAGAAATATTTACTATAAGCATACAGTCTACAAATCAGATGCTTTAACTGCAGCCTTTAGGCTTCAAACGTCAGTCATCAACATCTGATATCGACAAGACGAAGTGATGCCAAGAGCTACATTCCAGTTTACACAGATTAAATCACAAGAAACTTACACTTACAGCACAGTTTTACGACGAACATAAATACAAACTTTATACAAAATCGGTAACTACTCTGCACTTAAGACCTTTAATTTGTAAACTGTCAAGTATTCCACAGCGAACTATGCTATAGTATAGTGTTTTCCATATTATACTACACTATAGGGTGTGCAAATTGTTTCGTTCTTTGGTTTAATTAACACCACTGTCTGAACCACATACATTACAATCACATAAACCGAAACTTATGAAATGGTAGGTGGAAGAAACCGCCTGTGGCATGCCTTCTGAGATTGTCCCTCCTCATTTGCCTGGAGGAAATGAATAGCACTATGGAGGATATCGGTTAGGACAGTGGGTCTTCTAACGAGCCCTCGAAAACGGGGTTCTTCAATACAAAGTTGTACTAATCGCAAGATCACGATATTTAGATCCTGTTGAATTGAATCACATAGCAGAATCCTAACGTTAAGGATGTACCTAGATCTAAGGACAAAGGGCTTTAAGTGCAGTTACTGAGATAAATGTGGGCTTAGGGCCATAAAGCGAGCCACAGCGCTCTCATTCTTTTCGTAAGTGAACGTACTAACATTCAGAAATTTCCCACTTAAGGCTACTTTATATCTGGCCATGACCGTCATTTAAATAAGACACGAATTGAACACCGATGAATTACGGTGTTGAGAAGCACATTATAACCCTACTGAAACCATAACCGGAAGATGGAGACAAGTATAAAATGAAGGGATCTGTCCAAATAACCTTATGACGATCAAATCAGTTAGCATGTGAGAAGTCTCATGCGTGAGATCTATTGAGAAATAAGAGCCATATACAAATATTTGGACTGAAAGTTGAATATACGAAAACTACTTGGAGGTGTATGAGTATACTTCACTTATTCCTTGGACCGGAGTCCTTCTTGAAAAGTTAACCGTTTCTCAGTTAGTCAAGAAATTCCCAGCAGTATATGGAACACGGTGGATCATTACCAAGTTTACAAGTGCCCGCCAACTGTCCCTATCCTGAGCCAGATCAGTCCAGTCCATGTTCCCGTAAACCACTTCCTGAAGATTCCTCTTAATATTATCTTCCCATTTGTGCCTGGGATTTTCAAGTTTTCTCTTTCTTCAGGTTTTCCTAGCAAAACTTTTGAATGTTTCGGTGCGGGAACTTCTTACTCTTGACCACTAGATTTTTTGATGTGGAAAAGTTTGCTGTTCTAACACAATTACCATTACTATCCTGATGTAGACTCTCATTTCCAGTTGTCGGTTTGAAAATATTCACTCTCCCACTTTTGAATTAAAATCTCCTAACAGAATTTTCATATAGCACTTGGGAAAATTATTTAAAAAACCTGCTCTAAATCCTCATAAAACTGTCTTTTGATCGTTATTTTTCTCCTCACTTGGTGCATGCACATTCATAACAATGATATTACACCAGCGACCTCTCAGAATTACGTACATATGACATCCTATCGCTAACAAACTCTTTCCTCGTAACTGCTGATACTATTCTGTGATGTACAAAAATCCTGTTCCCAACTAATGTTTTCCTTTCCTTTCCCATAGAAAAAAATATAATCCCCTGCTCTTAGCGTGCCCACTTTGTTCCACCTAACCTCCTGTTCGCCCATTAAATCTAATTTATGCCTTTCTAATTCCCAATGTTTATGAGCATATGAAAGAATATTATGAAATCATGTTCAGTAAGTTGTAATGGAGGATGTAGGATTGTTTTAAATAACTCAGCAAGTGATCAGTTTGCAGGTACTCGTAAAAATTCTGAGAAGCTTGTCATTGTATTCGGAGCATAAGTCGACTGCTGCTTAACTAAAGGCCTTCATTTCAGAAGGGGTTATCTTAATTAAGTAAGTAGTTAGTTAAGATAGTTATCAATACTGCATGACATTCAGAGGAGTCGACGTAAGAAACGAATCGTACACACGATGGTTCGATATAGGAGAGTCTACGGCCACAACAACTGCTCTGTCTAAATAAGTACCAATGTCCTGGTAAGTAAAAGCATGCTCACTGAATGAAATAAACCAGGAGTAGAATGTGCAGTATCTGTCGGTAACGTAGTTGTGCATGAGATCGCTATGTACGTCTGAAGGTTATGAGAAATAATTAAATGCTGCAGTTATCATCCGAAAAATTCCGAATGGATAGCAAGTAGAATATAAATGAAATATGCATAAATGTAGGTATTCTGATGTTCATTGGACCGTGCATCATTGTGATGACTGAAGAATAAGAAACCAACTAGATGCCACTTATTATTTTATTGTACTTCTTATAGGCTCAACATGTTTCGAGCATTACTATGCCCATCATCAGGAGCTCGCGACTATGATTTTGATTATCACATTGGTCGTTTCGTTCTTGGTTTGCTGTAGGTTGGAGGTTAGGTGCGGTTAGGCTGGAGTAGTGTTCGGTCTGCAGGCTGCAGCTGTTTATAGACAGCGTCATTTTCGTTAATGAATTGGTCTCAACTAACAAATTACAAATAAAAATTCTGATGGAACCCATGAAAGAATCTGAGAACAGAAGTAACCGGACAGTTGGAAAGGGAACACGTCTAAATAGTGGAAAGGTTTCCTGTCCTAAATAAGTACTGAAATAAATTTTCTGACATAAACAATCCAGAAGAATGCAACAATTGAAAACGATACGAAGAAAACGTGAGATAAAAACAAATAAAGTAAATACTCGAGACGGAAAGAGAAATAAATAAGCAAAGAGAATAGTGAGTAAGAGTGATAGAAAATGCGGCGACCAAACAAAAATAGAAGCCGAATGAAGTTTTGAGTTCCACAGACTTCCTAAAATGTTGTTGGTGTATATGAAACTCTGCTGGTATACGAACTTACAAACGTTTGTTATTAATGTTGGTTGAGTTAGCATTTAGAAGCAGAGTGTGGCTGTCGGCCTCTATATCAATGTTTTTATTAACTATGACGGAGTAGCGCTGAGGGATGAATACTTGGCAGTTGAACAACTATTCCCATAACAACGATGCTGGAATATTTTAAGCGAAGACTGTGGAGACAGGGAAGGGATAGACGTCTCTACAAAGCTGTTGCAACACAGCGCCTGAGTTCAAGCATCTCTCAATATTAAGAAAGCACATAGAGTCGGCCTGTATAAGGTACTTTCACAGAATATTGTTGAGTCAATAATGTGCCTTACTCATCGAGGTAATTTACTGGTGCCCTCAAATGACGGTCATCGTCCTTGCGTTTAATTACTGAAGATAAACCTTCATATATAAAACAGAGTTATGACCGACTTCCATATTCGTTTGTAGGAAACTTGCATCCCTATTCTATAAATGTTTATTGCCAGTGATACATAATGGATATTTATTATTGGAATAACCAATGAAGTGCAAACATTATAATGCACATAATTGTGAAACATATGAGCTGACAAACATTATAAAATTACAGACACTATATTAGCCAGAGGTATAAAATAAATTGCTCTCCCCAACCATACTTCCCATCGTGTAGGCCTCAATAACATAATTATCAGTGTTTATATATATATATATATATATAACATCGATAATTATGTTATATATATATATATATATATGTTCTATTAAGCCAGAAGGGAATTTGTTCCTTCAAACGTCATGAACTAGACCAATGCCCGAAGTAGGAATGCGAACCAGCCTGTCTACATGAAGGTGAAATACAGGATAATATTAAAAAAAAATCTGGAAGAAATAGCGATACCAAACCTATGTTTATAATAGAATGTGGCCCAAAAGCCACATGACAGAAGAGGCAAAATTTAAAAAAGCGAATGTAATTTTCCGTTACTCTGTATATTTTGGGGTCATGCATTCTCATTAAATTAAAAAAAAAAATTCAACCACAATACAAAACGTTTGTGAACATTAACATTTTACTATGCACACCCGAGCTACATATATCACATCCGTGACGCTAACTTAAGGCGTTGTGTTTTGCAACCATTGACAATGTAACGTTATTAACTTCTGAAATGTAACAAAATATTGCATGAAAACAGATATTGTTTCTTGTTCTGTTGTTTCCCGTCCCGTTGTGTCACCGTTGAGTTTTGAAAGTAATGCTTAATTCCCTATGGCGGGTTACTAGCCTACCGCTAGTTTGTCCAGTGGTGGGGATGCCACCTTCATCCTCTGCACAGGCTGCAGTTCCTCTACGGATGACGGAAGAGTTTTACCGCTGTGACTCGGTACCCAGAGCATCGTAAGTTAGGGCAGGTTGCACCACGGGCAAGTGCGGATGGGGTTAACTCGTGACGATGATAATGATAACGTTTCTCGGTCCATAAAATCCCGCTGATTGTAAGTCCAGATAGCGAAAGAAGATAGGAAAGACCTAAGAAGAGATGACTTCACAATGTGGAGAATGACCTTAGGTACATGGGGGTGAGCAGGTGAACTTTGATGGGTTCCAAGATGAATGCGGGAAGGGGCTAAGGAATGGGCAGCGATTTTCAGAGAGGTTAAGACACTGCACGGACTACAATACGTCGGAGTGAAAAGGAGAATGGCACACTAGGCTATAAAATGCCTGTCTGATTCATGCCAGAGCAATCTTACATCCATTCTTCGAGCAGTTTGTTCACCCCCAGTTGCAACGTGCTATGAACATTCCTTCCGAAACTTTTCAGTGTAAAGAAAGCAGGTTAAAAATATGCCTTTCGTGCTTTGTAGGAAGAAGACACGCCTGCTTCACTGTAATAATGTAGTTTAACCGAAGCTTGTCGCTTCAAAATTTTGTCGTCTTGTTTACTGTCTTCTTCCCACATTCTCCCTAGGAATCTAGAGATGCCTGCAACAATAGCCACGTCACACCGTTAAGTAAGGTCTCGCGCTGTAAAGTTTGCGGACATTTTCGGGAAGTTCCGATAGAGTTTGAACGCGTTATGAGAAGGAGCCTATTATGGACAAAGCAACGCGTGGTCCGAAGCAGCGTCAATGTTAGAACAGTCGTTGTCGCGGTTGGGGATGATCCTGACGTTCGAGTACAGTGAGTTTAAGACGTGAAAAACTTTGCAATCTTTCTTTGACTTGGTCGAGAACCTACAGCCCAGGTGACCGCGTGAGATGTAAAGCCAAAAGCGGTGCTTAGATCTGCACCTAGCGGAAGAAAATACATTGTGGGTTTTTCGAAAACAGTGTTTAGGAGAGAAAATGAGTGTAAGGAAGAATAAGGAATGTAAAGACAGAGAAGATCTGATAGTTGAAAAATAAAAACCAACTAGATGTCACGTGTTATTTTATTATACTTCTTATAGGTTCAACATGTTTCGGGCACTACCATGCCCATCATCAGGAGCTCGCGACTATAATATTAATTACTACATTGGTCGTTTCGTTCTTGGTTTGCTGTAGGTTGGAGGTTAGGTGCGGTTAGGCTGGAATGGTGTCCGGAATGCAGGCTGCAGTCCGGACACCACTCCAGCCTAACCGCACCTAACCTCCAACCTACAGCAAACCAAGAACGAAACGACCAATGTAGTAATTAACATTATAGTCGCGAGCTCCTGATGATGGGCATGGTAGTGCCCGAAACATGTTGAGCCTATAAGAAGTACAATAAAATAACA
>Ga0123355_10009655_pt1 | contig 14705 bp, 7 predicted proteins | sample TergutEmb28metaG_3_FD_89872 | JGI IMG/M metagenome (GOLD analysis project Ga0123355, IMG submission 89872) | Embiratermes neotenicus P1 segment gut microbial communities from Petit-Saut dam, French Guiana - Emb289 P1 | ecosystem: Host-associated > Arthropoda: Insects > Digestive system > Gut ...
AACACCTCGTTTGCAAATACGAATTGAATTGTGAATACTGTAATATAACTTTAGCAAGGAACAAAGCTCCCTGATGACGATCTGACAAGATCGAAACATGTCGGAGTGTTTTAAAGTGTTTTAAAAGCGGTTTAAAAGTGTTTTATGTGAAATTATATGTGCATTCGTTGGTTGATGAATTGAAGTGATTCTTCTTCTTCTTCTTGAGGCACTACAACTTCAGAGAAGTTTTGGCCTTCGAATTGAAGTGATTACAACATTCAATTTTCGTACAACGATTGAAGTTCGTGAACTAACAAAACAATTTAAGATGGACATTAACGTGAATTAAATTTAAAGATTCGTTTCCCATCACACAGCAAAATACTCTATCACGGTTACAGAAACCGGTCAGTGGTGCATATAGGGAAATAACTGCTCCTTCTTTAACACAGAAGACAAAAATTCACTAGACAGACCGTATAAATGTTAAATCTTAAGCCTGGTGGTAAATAACTTAACCACTAGGCTTTAAAGGGCCAAACAATAAATCGCAATGCACGTGATGGATCTCTAGAGTCCATACTTTTCCTTACGAGGAACGCGAAGGGAGACGAGAAAAAAAAATACAACAAAATTTTGGGTGAGAAACCTAAAGCGACGGACCATATGGAAGACACAAGCAGAATCAAGTTGATGCTAACTGAATGTAGTAAGAGTTGGACTGCATTCGTTTAGTGTAATATAGGGGGCTGTGGTGGGCTCTTTTGAGCACCATAATGAACATTCGTGTTCCGTAATGGGAGGGGAATTTCTAAGAGTATCTGAGCGGTTATTAACTTGTTAATAATAAATCCCCTTCATGGAGCTGGTCAGTCAGTCAGTCAGTGGTTATAAGTTACATATAGATTAAGAATTACGAAATGATATATTCTTCTCTTCAATTCTAGCTTATCTAATGTGTTGTACAACCATCGGAGGAAAAATATACAATTTCAGTCGACACATTGTTGCTTGATACGCTGTTATTGATCGCTTTCACTTTCATTTCGAGTCAAGTTTGTACTGAACGCCCAGCACTGAGTGCACTACGTGCTGTGAGGAGGTACATAAGTGACCATGCTGTCATTCTGACTATAAAGCTGCATGGAAAAACTGACAACAGTCTATTTTTTGCCCTTCACGATATCGGGTGGCGCGTGGAATGACAACAACACAACAAAAGTAGCAATTTTCCCACTTTTACTGACTTCGGCTTTACTTAAGTCCTTACCTTTAGGCTTAGAAAGAGTTTTTATCACATACGTATTCACAATCTTGTGTGGCAAGACAGTGAAGGCGGTAATTTAGAGAAAAATACTTCATAAACTTGGTATGTATATTTTACTGTATTAAACTTTTGGAGCCTACTGGTTACGTGATGCAACAACAAGTTTAACATTCAAGAATTGTACGCTCTCCCCACACTGTATATGTGTTTTGTATTTATCTGCGAACAAACAGCGACTTGTGTCATTTACATCATAAACTGATTGGTTTTTATAACCGAGATGAAAAGTGTTTACAGCGCGGTACGAACTGGGTCTTTAAATAAAGCAGTCTGCGCTTTGTATTTAAAGGGTTAATTCAACATGCTCCATGGTTTTATTATTCGTTTACAAACTTTAATTAACTCAGATTTGAAATTTGTTTAGAAATTTAATTTCATAAGAATGATTTAAGTAGTACAAATAATTTCTATATTAACAAGTAAGTATCACAGTAATCCGGAAATTCCATCTGCTATTTTAAAATAGTTACTTTGCGTTCAATAATGACTATGTTCAAACATGATTATAGGCTTTTGCAAATGGTTCTTAGTAAAATGGATTCAATTTACATTACCTAGGGACTATATAAATTCTGTCCCAAATAAGTTCAGAGGTTTCGTCTGTGATAACTAAAGAAATGGGCGAAGAAGTAGTCAATGATGTACTGAATGATTTTGGGTCAATTAAATACACCATCTCACCTACAAAATAAATAAGCCCGCGTCAAATTGGATGGGGAAGTAATCATAATTGTTCAGTGGGCGAGGATTTGAATGGATTTCTTCGTCGATTCTTTGAATGTGTTACCCTTACATTCGCCTAAAAAGCTAATAAAAAATCCTCATTATATCCCACAATCCGGCTCAGATTCGAATCGTGTTCATGCCGAATACAAGCCCGGTGCTTTCCTACTAAACCACTCTTCTGTCTAAATGCCCAGGCCACTTGACTACTTGGCCACGTATGTTAACATATATACGTCACACCGTTCCTCTGTTCATCTAATATACGTATTTCACTAAAATACTGTATATACTTTATTTAATTTTGTATTATCGACAGGGCCAGTGCTCACAAATCCAGGTAGCAACACTAGACTTCGCCACATATAATGTCAGCAGAATATATATATATATATATATATATATATATGTGTGTGTGTGTGTGTGTGTGTGTGTGTGTGTGTGTGATGTCGCGATTATTTTTAGCATGATAACTAGATATTTTAATAAAACGTATTTACTTCAGGATTATGTAAACCATACCATTTATACAAACCCGTTATGTCCAAGCTTGTACGTCTATTATTGTGAAAATACACAGTTGCCCAAAGTCATTTCAGAACACTAAGCTATTCTGCCACTGAACTAATCACCTGTATAAAATATTGAATTTAATAATGAAAAACATATATAGGTACACATGTAGATACAGATATTAGGTGTGTGTTTGTGTGTTTGTGTGTATATACACATATATACATAACATAACTTACTGGCCAATTTAACATTCTACATTTGCATACTCGTAAATAGTTTAATTTCGTAAGCAACAGTACACTTCTCATTTTAATTCATCAAGTTCCTTGAAAATAACCCGCACAAGTCGAGACATGTAAGAGAGTGAATGTAGACGATTAAGGGTTTCTCCATAAACACAGTGTATTTTTTTTATTTTAATTTCCATCACTGAACCATATACATCAGCATGTAGTTGTGTAATTTTTAAGCTACAAAGAAATGTAGTTCCGTACAAAGGTTCTAAAATGAGAGTTATTTGAATATCTTGACTTCATTGTTACACTCATGGAAGCGAGAAGGATCTCCTACGAAATGGAGTGCCAATTTAAATACTTTTCTAAACACTAAAGCATCAGATATTTTCTTCCTCCTACCAGGAACGTTTAATATCTGGCGAACAAATTAGTCATCCAAAAATTTCAATGAAACACAGTCTATTCAGAAGGTTAGAGTAACTCAGCTGGTCAAAGGATGCAATCCCAAAACTTACCGTCCTATTGACACGAACGGATTCTAGCCTAAGACAAGTGTACTACAAAATCCAAGAACAAATTAACAAGAGCATGCTACGACTGTTTGGCAGAGCTTATAAAACAGCACTACACGCAGACTTCACTTTCATTTTAATAACTGATAAGATCTTTGGAACTTCTATTACTTCTATGTTTACGTTTATATCTAATTATTTTGAACTTCAAGCTCTGTTCATAACAGATGGTGTCATTGAGATTTCTTATTGACTTAATCCCTCCGGCCGCACTATGGCCTCTAAAATAAATGAGTACCAGGGGAATCTCCTGAGGGGTAAAGATGGCCGGTGCTGAGGGCTGTCAACCTTACCACCTCCATGTGTCGACTGTCTGGAAAGTCTAAGAGTTTCAGGCTCCTGGAGCCCTACGAGCCTGTCCAGACCTGTAATGAGATAGCTTTTATACTCCATTCATTCAAAATCCATTTTAGTATTATTCTTCTATCTACATTCCAGTTTCGCAATAATTTTTTTCCCTTCATGATTTGAGACTAAACTTCTGTACTCATATCTCACCTCGCCATACTTATACTTACCAGCTGTACATCCTATCCATTCTTTCTTCATTATGTAAGTTACAGCCTAACAATATTGCCTGTAATATACACATTATTGACCAACTTACGTATTTTACAGTTTACTACTTTTCCTCTTACTGCCTCTTCCTTAAGTCTGTGTATTCTCCTCCAGCACTCTCGTACACGAAATTTGATTTCAGATTACTCTCAGCAAAGAAAACCACCCTTCCGCAGCATTACAGGTCGCATGTGAGCGCGTATGTTTTTGGCACGTTCGTAACAAAAGGGATAAAAATGAGCCTAACAGCTTTACCATATCTCCGTCCTCCAGTCTGTCTCTCTGCAAACATAAGCTTCAAAACAAGAATTTATCTGTCAATCGTTATTTAACCGGTCGCCATGAATAAGACTTTAAAATGGAAACATAAGCCAACAGATGAATTAGAGCCATAGAAAGATCCAAGCCTGCACTAGTTCATCTTAACACGGCGGAGTGTGTCTCTCTTCTCTAAATTTGCCGTTGTGCGCCTGTAGTTATAGAGTTGTGAAGTAAGCTTCGTTGTGTCAGTCAGTCAGTCAGTCATCTGTAATATTAGTTCCTCTTGTGAAGGCAGCTGTTGCTAAAGTCCGTACAGCAACAAATTTAGAGAACACATTACTTACGACACGGTAGTGACCGCTACAGCAACAAGCTCAAATACCATTGATTTTGGTAAAATTGCTTTTGTATAGTGGCGGGAGAGAAGTCTGTAGCATTTTAACATCCATTTGAAGCGCGTTCGCAGAATTGCGAAAAGTGAGTATTAGCTTCATATCTGTTTGTCCGTCTATCCGCATGGAACAACTTGTCTCCCATTCGACGGATTTTAATGGAATTTGACGTTTGAGGATTTTTCTAAAATCTACAGAGAACTTTTAAGTTTAATTAAAATCTGACAAGAATGAAGGGTAATTTACATGAAGACCTATACACGTATGATAATATCTAGCTGAATTCTACTCTGAATGCAAAATGTCTCTGAACGAATTTGTAGAGAAAATTAAAACACACATTTTGTGTTCCATGATTTTTGCAGAATGTCGTGCCGTTTATGAGAATGTAGAAGAACATGGTAGAGTCATACAGGACACAGATGACAATATAATATGGCGCATACGCCTGGTACGCTGGAGACCTAAGGCTACAGACACACATTCAGAATATTCAATAATTATCGATTTTCCACGGCAAAAAAAAAAATTGTTACAGGAAGGCACCTCGCCATGTTACGTTATACTACATTGCCTGTCTTATCCTAATGTGCGTAATTTGACAACCTACTCTCAAATGATTTTAATCAACTTAAAGTAAATTTTGTTGATGACCTCACTAAGAGAGCGACATGCAGAGATGTAAAGTTGCTTTGATCGATTCACGTGAAGTTGTACTGGGAGGGTTATTAATGCTGTGTATACTGTTCAAGTCCGTAACACAAAGGTACTGAAACTAACAGGAAAACTGCATTATTCCTGTTTTTCTCATTCTTTCACGAGTATAATTACATTTCCCGTACATCCTGTCCCTCATCACTGCAACATTCTACCAGATCTCAGGGGAGCATGACTTGTCACTCGTACACACGCGTCATCTGTCAAACGGGCATCTCTCCTTCTGCGAACAGATTTAGTGACTGACGTAGGTTGTACTGCCATTAACTATAACTCTACTGATTAACTGACTCGTTTATTTTATATATTCTGATTTATTATTTCGCTGGCATTCATATAAATTGTCATATAAGCTTTAAATTCTATTCGGGAGGTGGTTGGTTTGAACATCGTTAGGATTCCGCTTGTCTCAGTGGTTTTACACGTGTTTTCGCTCATTTTCCCATGCGATTGCAAGTATTATTATTTGTAAATAGGCTAGGACCCCCTTCCACCCCAATCCTCTTTCTAATTCACCCAACGTGATTGTCCTCTCGTACCGTCAGGGACTAAATAAACTTTTCAGTATAGCCTCTGGGCCTTTGTGGCCTGTTCAAGGGCCAACTTTACCTTTTACTTATGACAAAGAAACCTGTGACTTTATATCATAACTGAATCAATCCACGCAGTTCTTGTAGTTATATTGACAGTTACGTCATAGCTTGGTGACCGAAAGCGCAAATACGATCATGAGTCGTAGCTAGAATGCTGACTGCCTCACATGAACATAGTACGCAGCTGTCCCTCTTGAATTATCACATCTCGTAATATAATCCCACTTCAGGACTTCCGTAGCTTTCTTGAGACTCCGAAGGAAGTTACAAAAGAGGACCCTGAAACAGTCAACGACTGTCTGTGTCGCAATGAATTCATAATTCGATTCTTTGACGTCACTGGTACGCTCGCTGCAAATTGATAAGTAGACAGCCAGACAAAGCTGAAGTGTAAACATATTAACAGACCTGACATGAGCATTCAGAACCAATAATATCTGCAAGCGATTGACAATTCAATGAACACACGTTGACTATAATATTTGTACGTGTCTTACTGTTGGGTGGAAAACATGGTCATATGAAAAAGATGAGAGCAATATTTGAGATTTATCTATCGTCAGTAGCATATTTAACGACACTTGCTTTGATTCTTATACTGTATGACGAATATTCCAAGGGTTTTACAGACGTGTATTCCAAACACCTGCATGACACGAAATACGTATCCACAGCGCGTAGTAATCAAAGTGGGTGTTGGGTAATTAGTCATGTCCGGCGGTTCGATCGAGGATTGCGATTCAGAATACCGAAGCTATAAATCTTTACCGAATTGTTACGGAACATTTCGACGGTGATCAATCCATAGCAGTGGGTCGAAATTCCTATACGTGATCCCAGCATTCATGCGATTCTAAAACCTACGAGCCTAAACTGCGTGGCCATGGTGACCGTCCTCAATTCACTTCATGGCAGCACGTCCATTATAAACATTATCATAAACCGCGTGTAATTTAAAAGGGGGGACTAATTTGTCTGCAATTTTTAACCCAATATACTTTGGCAGGACCCACCAAAAACTTAATAATACTGACAGAAGTCAGTGTCCCTAGCAGAAATGAAAGTTGTTTATAAAAGTGTATAAAGGCTAGGCGTTTGGAAAACTAAAAAAGACCTCTGAGTGTTTTTAAAATTTATTTCGTATCAGTTCATAACTTTTATCAATTGAAGCTTAACTTTTTACTAAACATTTAATACACAATCTATCTAGGTGAAACCCTTAATGGTTATATATTATACCACAGCTTCGACACTTTCGGCTCTCAAAGAACGTCTTCACCGAGTCACAGAAACTAAAGGAGAGAAGCGCACATATAACACGCACATGAATACACCCTTGTAGACACACTGCAAGATTATACAACAGCGTGGACGCAAGGGATGTAAAAAAATCGAATTAATTTTGGCCAAGGTTTTCAATACTTAAAACATTTATGTGTACATACGAACTAATTACACTGGTTAACAAAATTTAACTTTTTTTGTACCACGAACTTCAATAGGTGAACTATGTAGTATTTTATCTGATGAATTCAGATACGTGCACATAATTTTTCTATCAGGCAGGTTTTCAAAGATACAGAGGAATTTAAATGTGCAAAATAGTACTTTACGTGCTAATGAAACATGCAAAAACTTACCTCTAAAATGTAAAGACGTATGACTTTCGCCGATATTTGGCCTCAGGTACATCCCTCTTCAGTGTCCAGCAATAGTCTGCCAACATACCTGAGGTCCACTTGCTTTGGTACCGCTTTTCCATGACCATAATGTCTTGGTGAAATCTTTCACCATGTTCGTCACTGACTTCGCCGAGATTTTCTGGGAAAAACCCAAGTGTGACTCCAGAAAGTGGATTTTCAGACTCATATTGCATCCCATAGCTTTTTATGAAGTCAACTAGTTCGCTGCTTTGTGATTTCCTAAGAAGTCCTTGCAAATCCTCTTAAATGACAGTTATGTATTTCTTTCAGTCTCATTCAGGTCTTCATCGAATTGTATATCTTGCATCAGTTTCCTGATTTGGGGTCCTATAAATATACCTTTCTTGATTTTTGCGTCACTCACATTTGGTAACTTATTCCTCACATATCCGAATCCACCTTTCACAAAGATTTTCATGAGGCCCAGCTTTATGTGCAAAGGGGGCAGATAAATGTTCTCCGGAAGAATAAGAGGAGGATTTACGACATTTTTCTCCTCTGGTGTGAGTGATGTTCGTTTAGACCCCAGTTTATTTACATCGAGATTCTTCTTGTCCAGGCTGTCCCACACGCACAGGAAACAGCAGTATTTTGTGAACCCGAGTTACATTCTGAGTAACTGTTCCACAACCTTGAGATCACCACATAATTTCCACTTAAATTCGTCATACCGAATCTTTCCCAACAGTAGCTTCATGCTTTCATAAATTTCCTTCATGTTGGCTGTATGAGCCAAAGGAACAGAGGGGAATTTATTTCCGTTGTGGAGTAGCACCAACTTCAAGTTCACTTTTGACAAATCACTGAACAAGCGCCACTGATCTGGGTTGTATTCACGGCCAAGAACTTCCATAATGGAACAAACATCATTGCAAAACACGACACCATCATTCTGGGAGAAGAAATCCTTGAATTCTTCATGGCGCCTACGGTAAAAACACAACTTAGTGTCACGGCGCAGAAGATTCCAGCCCTTTAACCTGGAGCGAAAGGTGTGGGTGATATAGAAATTGTGGAAACGTATTTGAATTCAGCGTCCAAAAATACATCAGAAACAGACATTTTTCCTCATGGGACAAAATCTTTTTTGACCAGTGTTATCGTCGACTAAGAGTGCTGTATTGTCATTGTATGTGTACAGATGTTTAAAATAGCAGTAATTTAAAACGGTAAGTCAAAATTAAAAGATATGCATATTATATAGTTTGCGTGCAATTATTCTTACTTCTGAGCGATGTGCAACCATGCACATTACATCACTGCGAACTGAATTTCGTACGACAGTCCAAAGTAATGACTGAGACACTCGTACACAGAGAGCTATTTATAAACAGCCATGCATATGCGCAGCACACTGCAACATTTACATACAACGCTATAACGCTTTGAGGGTAGTACATGGCTTAATGAGACAATCTTCTTCTTTGACTTTGTCCGTCATCTTAATTTTTAAGGGAGCACGACGTTTCGGAAGCCGGTTCTGCTTCCTTCGTCAGGTGAAATGGGAAGAAACACGTAATCTGGTGGATACCTTGGAAAGAGCTACTCCCAGTCACTGAGTCTTCTAGACAATTTTTATTCCTTTAACAGCTATTCTTGTTCCTGTCTATGGACAAGTTCTGTGAATATGTCAAGACGTTAGACTATAGTGCCCAGAAGCTGAGAGTGCCCACCGGATTAGGTGCTTCTTCACATTTCACCTGAACACGGCAGAACAGCCGGCTTCCTAAACGTCGTATTGCGTTAAAATGAAGATAATGGACAAAGTACAAAAGGAAAAAAAAAAACTGTTTCATTAGGACAATTTACAGCTTAGCTACTTTCAAAGGAAAAGAACTTACATGAGCAAACATTATTATTGTAAAGGTAAAGTAGTCCCGTTACAGGCCTGGAGTGACCCAGAGGGTTCCAAGAAGTTAAGGTTCCCAGATTACGTAACAACAGCACAGGATGTTAGTAAGGCTATCAGCCTTGCGCACCGGCCGCTTTTACCCCCAGGATATGCTCCTGGTACTCATTTCTGTTAGAGGCTGAGTCGACCCCAGGTCCATAGTGCTATCGGAAGGATTATGTCAATGAAAGATTCCAATGACACCATCTGGAATCGAACCAGCGACCTTCCGATTTGTAGCACAGCACCTTAACCACTGTGCTACTGCGCCCCCCCCCCCCAATTATTATTGTAGATAACAAAATACTGGAATTTACTGGGATTTTCTACTATCAAAACTGAGGTACAGTCTGTGACACGACGATAATGGTAATAATGGAGTAATACTAAACACATTTTTTGTAAATTCTAAGGAAGTCTGAACCTAGCATTATTAAGAAAATGTCAAAAACAGACGCTACTAAAATTCTACACAGCGGCAGTTATAATTACGTTTTTTAAGGATCCGAAAGCTCAGCTTTGGAAACAGAAAATATTAGACAAATGGAAATGACAGAAATGCGTCTTAGAGCGTCTGTAAGGTAAAGGATGACAGAAAATAAGAGAAATGAAGATACTAGAAGCTAATGTAAAATTGTAGAAATTTTAGTACAGTAACAAATATTACAGACGCGCTGTCAGAACATTTGCAAATGACGTGTGAAATCCGAATTCCAAAGCGCTCAACCGATATAAACAAAGGGACAGCAGACGTTAGGCAGGTCAGAGAGAAAGACGGAGTAATTACAATCAGTGTAAATGAAAGAGGTCAAGGGCCTAACTTCTCACGTTGCCATGTTTTTGAGAATGACGAGCACAATGCAAGTGAAATACGTCAGGAAGCAGGCCTTCATAAAATGGTTGACTTCAAACTGAGTCGACCCCAGGCCACAGTGCGATCGGAAAGATTTTATGTCAATGAAAAATTCCAATGAAACCAGCTGGGATCGAACCAACGACCTTCCGATTTGTAGCACAGCACCTTAGCCACTGTGCTAGTGCGATCCCCGTTTATTTTAAAACAATTTTAAATTTTCGTAATGAAAGAATAATCCCGGAAACGTCGGCGCGTTGACCAACTAACTGGATATCGAGTGTATCAGATGACTAAAAATTCAATCAATGAACTGAAGGTAATAAGTCGTTAAGCGCCCCAGTCCCGTTCCTTTAAATGGTTCTTATTTCAAACCGAAGTGCAGTCCGACGCTTGTGTACAAATTCTGAGCGAATCGTTAAAGATGACGACAATGAAGCTCGTCACAGTTTGTCACAGCCTACAACAGATGACGCTGTCCAATTAGGAGAAATTAAAATGTCTTTTCCGCACGTATTGTTCCAAGTACGCATTGTTTGTGGACAGGACAGATAACCTTCATTTTATGCTGCTCAGACACCAACTTTAGCAGACTTGCAGAACCTCGTTAAGTTGGTAAAGCCAAATACGGCTCACATTAAGCCATCCCATGAATGTAAAAATGATTGCAGGTCTCTCTGAATTTGTTTCTACTCGGTTACGACATGCACGTGTAGATAACTCCACCTGACTTTTAGAAACAACTGTGTAGGGTCATGTACGTTACATGTAGCCTTCGTATGTGCAATTCTGTGGTCTCTCTTTGGAACGTTAATTGAAATTGGTTAAGTGTACCAAATGTTGTTACGTCCCTCAATCTGACATAGATTCCAAGTTTACTGAATTCCTGTGCTTAAGCCTGAATATCAGACTGTTATCTTCACAGAGGACTTTGGGGATTCCTCAAAATCCCCAGAAGAATATCTTTAAACGTGCCATGATCGCTTCTTTCCAAGCTATTTCCAATCCACATTTACTGGACATCATACAATCAAAGAACTGAGAAAGCGTAGGTACTGTACATAGACGAAAACAGTGTTATCTTCATTGGTTCCAGATAAAACGAACATTAGATGAACTCTAGAATAGTTAACGTACCTTAGACGAAGCTTCTAAACTTTAATGCAGGATATTATTTTATCTAACAACTACTGTTTGTCATTATCCGCCGCTACACTGTCGCTCGTGTCAGCAATCGGCTGAAAGGAACAGGCGAATACGACACGAGCCGACAGAAAGTGGGAATTGATATTATACAGTAAAAGAAGGTTGTCCCTCCCCACGCCACGAAGGCATTAGGGGGATAAGAAGTATAGTTCCACAAGTAAATAAGCTCGGCAGTACATTCAGGTCATAGTTGCCATATAAAATAATGGCACTATCATAGGCCTTATTAACTTCAGGAAAAGGACAGAAGAAGGTGTTTTATCTAATGACGCTGTCAATTGTGAGAAATGTCGATGAGGAATGTATAAAATATGAATACAAAGCAGTGATAAAACTCCCAGATACTCGAAGGAAACCTGCCCCATTGGCATTCTGTCCACCAGAAATCCCACACGGCCTGGCCTGGTGTTTAAGCCGGGTCTTCTCAGTGAACTGCAGGCATCTGTGAATGCAACAAAAAACTAAATGTGAGGTTTCAGAGCGGTTATATTACTTCCATCTCTGGTTCGGACATGCTAGCAGGAATCGGAACCCAACTCCGAGACAAGATAAGCTGTATTCCATGGCGTCAATTAGACGGTACATCCTGTGTGGCACACCAGAATTACCATTCCTGCACCTTGTTTGATAAAACGGAGATGAAAATTTCAGTGTACGACCTGCCATGAACGCACAGAAGAGAAGTAGAAGTATACCCCTACCAGCGTCCAGCTCGTAGCGAGTTTCTATACCGACTGCGCTTTACCGGCCCACATTTTGTTTTATAAACGTACAAAAATTACTTATCCTGACATTAAAATAAGACCGAATGTTTTGAGAAATTCAGTACAAGAAAATGTATTAAATTTTAATTATTTAAACGGCTGATACTGAAGGCTATACAAGGTTTAACGTATGCCTCTCATAATATAATTGTTATCATGTATCATGTAATATAAAATCCTTCTATATACCTTGTTTTCTTCCGTCCTGTCTGTCTGGTGACTGTTCGGATATCATAAAACCAACAAAGTAAATAAAGCGATCTGTGCCACTTTATGTTTCGTTGGCAACTATACAGAGTTAGTGTACGTAGCACCTAACTATTTAGTGATTACGAGCATTAGCATCGTACATCAGCATAGTGTAAAAAATGTATGGTTCAAAACATTCAGATTTGCATACTGGGTGCCACGAATGTAAGAGCAATTCATTGTTTGACTCCTGCAATGCTCTAGCTTATGTTGCACGTACAGGAAGTTCATTATAAAGATTTACGCAGAAGGTTAGTTCAGTACGAAAAGAGTTAAAGCCGTCAGTAAGATTTTATTAATCTTTAAAACCCAGGGTTTACTTTACTTACCACTAGGTTTAACATTCCAAAATTCCTCCGTCATGTTTACAGATTACGTGTTATGTTTCGATTATCTTTACGTATCTCAGAACAAGCAGATTATTTAGGTATACGTCATTGATTGTTCGGAGTAAGGGTTATGCTTACTGCTTAGTACGGACTGAATCTTTAAATATATTTCAGGTTAATTTTTGCCTTTATGGTGTCAATAAGCGTGATAAAAATTATGAACTTCAAAATCTCAGCATACTTTATTAAAAGAACAAGTTGAAAACGGGAATATTAGTTAATTACACGCAACCGCGAGCACGTGTAAACAAACATTTAGCACGGCCAGTTCCTTTTCTTTGCAGGTACTGTCAATAAGTTGCTGCAAATTTCTTAAGAATGCCTACACACAGTACGAAATATTTCAACTTGCAGACCTACTTCTTAATATTCCCTACATGCCTACTGTGTGACACACTTTTACATAAGCTATCCTACCTGCAATACATGGATTACGTTCCATATCTGAAAAGCTGAACATGATCTTAATTTCATCTGATGACGTAATTTTATTATGCATGCTTTATATTACGTTGCGATTATTTATAGCCTGAGGATGGCGTATATTTAGCCGAAATGTGTAGCTTTATTGACCGTGTTAATAAGCTAGAATGAATACTGCTGTCACTTGTAACATTACGCACAACAGGGTGAACAATATAAAGATACAACTTGGCCTCATTTAAAGCCCCCGATGAAATGGAAATTTCCCAGACAGAACTTTCAGCCTGTAAGTGATTCGATTAGGGCCTCTGGATGTGCAGCAAAAGCTAGTGCAAATGAGATCGATTGAGTGTGAGCTGTTTGTGTGAAGTTACTAGCATCAAACCGTCGTGAGCACAGAACCACAAAATGATTTTAAATACAAAGATCCAAAGCTTTAAGTTGTGCGTATTCTTAACCTTTTGATGCCTAACGTCGACTATAGTGGTCGTACCGCACCGCTAACCTCTAAATGTTGCATTTTATACATTTATTCAACAAATATATGTACTGAAAATTTTAAACATGGTATATACTCTCCGTTTTTTCCTCTTCAAAATGCAGTTTGTTTCATAAATCTAACGTATTTGGTTCCTGTATTCACATTTTATATACAGAATGTGCTGAAATTAAAAAAATAATTCCGGCCACAAAAGGTTAAAGACAAAGATAAATAATTTTAATCTTTTTGATGCTAATGGAAAGTCACATCCTCTTCTTGTACGAATTGTTTCACACTTTGACAGTCCAGTAAGGCATTTGGTAGTTCTTACCAGCCACTGTCCCATCTCTGCTACAGCATACACATCGGTTGTGGGGTTTTAACGCTCTCCTATCCAATCGTTACAGCGCGCTTCTTACCCCTGAGTCGCAATGAGGATGCCGGCGTCATGGGAGAGGAAGACTTCAATTCTGATTTTGATGTATGTTTGTCCGTGCATCGTAGTATAAGCGTAGAGAAGAAAACCAACTAGATGCTATTGCAATAAAGCATTCAGTAGCATCTAGTTGGTTTTCTTCTCTACGCTTCTATCCTGATCTCATTTTATAGGGGTTAAAGTGTCGGTGGCAAACGTACTCCGAACACACGCATCAAAGCAAAGCCTTTCATTTATAATACATCGCCCAAGAAACAGCAAATTTAACAGGCTGTGAATATTATATTTATTGGACCGTGCATCTTCTTGAAGTTGAATAAAGAGAGACCAGCTTGATGTCACTTGCTTTATTATTTCATTATTTAATGCTCAACATGTTTCGGATGTTAATACATCCGAAACATGTTGAGCATTAAATAATGAAATAATAAAG
>Ga0123355_10009656_pt1 | contig 14704 bp, 4 predicted proteins | sample TergutEmb28metaG_3_FD_89872 | JGI IMG/M metagenome (GOLD analysis project Ga0123355, IMG submission 89872) | Embiratermes neotenicus P1 segment gut microbial communities from Petit-Saut dam, French Guiana - Emb289 P1 | ecosystem: Host-associated > Arthropoda: Insects > Digestive system > Gut ...
ATGGCCCTAGTGTCTCTGACTTCTGCCTAACGAAAAACCGCAGGGTTGAAAATATTAGCAGAAGAAAATTTTTAAAAAGTTTAGAATTAATGACAGTCAAGTCCCGATATATCGCCACATAAAATATAACCAACACAACTCTCTGAACATCAATTCCGTATTATTTTTATATCTATTTACCGGCTTAAAAATGTCAGTGAACAAACAGTGCATATTTTGAACCCACCTAACAATAAATACGTCGGTGGTGACTAAGCTTATGTTGCCCACAGGACTTGCATATGAGGCTACAGGGCAGGCAATCTGCGTATCATAATTGTAGTTGGGAGAGTGCAAGCGCCAGTACCAAAATCCATTACCTGAAAACTGTGAGAACACGAAATTTGTGACACATTTCTGGTGAGTGGAACTTCTTAATTGCAGCTATTTGTAATTTTAGTTATTTATATATAATTTTAATATAATCCGAGTTTTGAATCCGGTTCTCGCGAACATAATGTTTTGTGGAGCGAAATGGAACAGCTGTTAACATGAAGAGCCTGTAATGGAGTCTTAGTTCAAATCTCGATCAAGGCAATAAAAAGAATAGGCAACAAACTAGTAAACATAACGTTGACATTCTTTGTCCTTACCGCTGTTTTGTTAAAAAGTAATTTGTGTTAAATATTTTGAGTGAATATGTTGAACATTGTTATGCAGCAAGCAAAGCTCATGCGCCTTACTATATTTTCATTATTTTCATCTGTGGCTTGTGTACCTCTGCCGTATATTTTATATTATTCCAAATTGGCAGCGTTTTCGAAAAACCTAAACAGAGAATACAGTGTGCTTCTTGATTTTTAAAATTGTTTGCATGAAGCATTTCTTATTTCAAGAAGAAATGAAGAGATGTTACTATAAGTGCTGTATGCCTTTTATAAAATAGATGACATGCTTGTCGAATTTCAAAGGAAAATTATATTTTTCCAAAGATTGTTGAGAAATATTCAAAATTTGACTAGTGAAATCCGAGTTATTGCAATCAGAAAGACAGACATGGCGGAGCAAATACTCATAATTCTTAAATGTACGAAATCGCATAAAATTGCGAGTAAGTTTTCTAGTGTTTGACATTTTGCATGAAACTACTGATGTTTACTTTTAATTAGAAATCCAGAAACTCTTTTGAAATCTCAGAAAATATCTATCCAATTATCATTCAATACTTCGAACTTATTCATTCTGATAATCTCTATTGACAGTTCGTTAATGGAACCACAAATTTAATATAAAACCAATGCAGCAGTTTTAACAGCTGCTTGTTTCAGTGATCATGTCAATGCACTAATACCTACCTTAGTAAAATCAAAATTCTTCATGGCCGTAATTTCAACGTTGCAGTCGCCGGAAACCGACGCTAACTTGACGATTAGACCCAGAAAGATAAACAGCAGCATGTTGCTTTTAATTACTGTAATTAATAAAAACAATAATATGTAAATTGTGTTTGCCTCTTCTTTCCCTTTGCATAATGAACACAGTGACACAAATTTTGGTACTTTCGGTGTTCTTCCAAAGATTTCATTGGCATAAGTCTGGACTTCGTTTTCAAAAAAGTATAATTTTTCTTCCCTTCGTGTTTGGCCAAGTTACATATTCGAACTTCTGGCTGGAGATAGAAAGTTTCCAACAAATGCACAGACACTCTCTGATGTTACACTACACCAAAATACCTTAAATTTCCCATTTTATTTTTTTTTTGACTAACACTCGTACCTATATGTTCTTGTGTTGTGGTACAGACATTAAACAACCTGCAAGAGGAGGAAGTCCTTTGATTTGGAGGAAATATGTGTCAGCCTCAGACAGGCTGATTTGCTGGTCTGTATACTCTCACTGTTACGGCAATTTCACACATGAAGACGATACCAGGATTCTTTTTAAGCTCACTTCATTCGTCAGATAAATTTGCGAAAATTACCTCATTATGGATTGAAATTGTAAGTACAAAAGTAGTGACGTAATAAGGAAGTTTAACCGGATGATACCGATATGTGATTTAAAATTACCGACTTTCAGCGACGTAGTTAAAATCGGGAGGTTCCGAAGTATGAACATTTGTGTCAGCCAATGAACCTCGTGTGTAGCTGTGTTGAACTGACCTACAGTAATGTGATATCAGCTCCACTGTCTGTAAGAAGGCCAGAAATTTCGCAGGTCTTCTGTAGATGTGCAGCTAATTTTTAATGACGTAACAAAATTGTGAAATTCGATTCCTAAATTCCGTCCCCCTCTCTCTTTTGTCCCTTCTCACTAAACAACTTATAGAGAATTGTATGGAGAGTGTTAGTTAATCTCTGTAAAATGTTCACTTTTCATTAAAATCTAGCACAAAATTGGGAGAACGGACAATTATCGTCGTTTGCAGGTCTGTCCCTTCGTCCTTCTGCGTGTGAGTATGAAACAAATCGTCTGCTACTGGATTGGTTTTTTGAAATTTGTTTGAAGTTGGTTTTCGGAAATCTGGCCGTAAAATTTATCGGTTATTAAATTCTGACAAAATAAGAGTTTCTATACATTTAAACCGATGTATATTCATAATAAAATATTACATAATTATTTTAAAGATAAGACATTTAGATACAAGTTTGCAAATCGGTTCGAAACACATATCTCATACTCCGTAACTTTTTCTGAAACTAGTACAAGTGATGGGATAATGTGGAAAACTTTTAGCACCAGGCAGGAAAGAGACAGCATAATATAAGTAATATGTCTATGGGTTTACCGTGCTGGATAATTAAACCTACATACACACAAACACACACATTCAGAAAAATTACTGTTTATTCTCCTTTTTAGGCAAGAACAATTACTCCAAATTTCCTCAGTGTTTCGTTATACCTACATTTTCTGTATTTTGAATTTAGCATTATGTTTGTGTATTGCGTATCAATATGCTTAACATTGCGTCATTTTACCATGTGCTGTCTTCTGTAATTATGTGTTGTTTTGAAGAATATTGTTACATGCTTAGGTAAACTTGTTGAGATATATGACGTATTGTGAACAGTATTCTAAATTCTGGTTTCATTTAATACTCCACAAATGTTATGTATTATATTTTGAATTTGAAATCAGGTTAATCTGTACTGTGAAATGCAAAAATTTGGACGTTTATGATCTAGAATATGAAGACATTCAATGTCTATTTTCTCTGAATTTCTTGCTTAAATATGGGTAATCCTATGCGTGGCGAACTCTAAACACTTTTCGTTAAAAATTAAAATTCGTGGGGGCATATTCAGTTGTGAGAGTGTTTGGCCTTTTCCCAATCTCTAGCTGGAAGGTTAAAAGAAGAGTAAAGTCATGCCTCCACACCCACTCTGGGACATCATGCCCTCTTCTACTTTGAAACTTACGTTCTGCCAGCGAGAAGTGTCAGACGCAGTCTGTTGTAATACTTCATGTAGAGGACAATTGTGTTGCTACTTCGGAATTAAGGTAAAGCCTTCGATAAAAAAAGTTGTTATTTTTCATAATTGTAGGGACAGAAACATATAACCTCACAGCCTCAGAATAAAAACTTCCTCTTGCTTAAAACATGTGGATAATGATAATATTTTTTTTTATTCCTTAGTCTGACATGGTCCCGCCAATCACTTCACTTGCAGAGCGTCATTGTTGCATATAATCACACTTAATACAACACACACACACACACACACACAAGTACAGTTAGACACAGAGGTCTCTACTTGGAAACAATCAACACTGACAGGAAACAGACGTCACAGCCCCCGGCGGGATATAAACCTGAAATTCTTGTTTGTTGAATTGAATATTCTGGCAATTAAGGCTTAAAGGGCCATCTCCTCCAACTCACGAAAACAAGCCCAAAATGTCATCTTTCACCCTTTAACAAAACCCATATTGTTGGACGATATCTTATAAAAACTTCACTTTCAAAATTACCCTAAAGTCGTAAGATGGTGGCAGTATACCCACATGGGTTATCTCTGTCCGACCCAAAACACAACAAAATTATTAAACATACAGAAAAAAATGTTTGTTTGTAAGTTAGCAATCGTAAACTATTTCGACGAGTTGACGATGTGGTGTGATGTATGGCCTTAAATATAACAGATGTCTCAGTGGACACACAGATACGCAATAAGTGTTGCAAAATATTGTAACAACAGTCTACATTAAAGGTAACATGTTCACAGTTGTTAGCAACATTGTGTGACCACAGTGGGTTAAATGGTGTAATTATTTGAGAAGTTTTCAGCATGACAAATAGCAGAACGTGCGTTTCAATTTCGTCATTTGTAGATTTCCTGCTTCTCGAGAGAGAAAATTACTTCAGTTTTTGGAAGTGGAAGAACTTAATTTTCCTCAGCGCATAAATTCTTATATAGTGTTTTCTAAAGAATAAGTCGTCTTCTTTGAATATTTGTAGATTGCAAATTTTTTATTTAGAAGGAAGAAATTCATTAAATATTTTTGTCGCGTTTGCAAGAAAATGAAAATGGTCAGCATCACTTAGTCTGTCTTTTTGCTCATCAGATTTTGTTTCTGCACTAAATAAAATCTAGTGCGACTTGACTGGTTTTCACGAAATTTTTTAAAGCATATTTCCAAAATATGCCGAAAAATTCAGCATTTATTACAATTTGAAAAAATAACAGGTACTGTAAATGAAGACCTATGTACATACTAGATCATGTGGATCTTAATTACTATTTAAATAAGAAATTTTAAGGAAGAATTTGCAAAACAACTCAAAAGAAATATTTTATGTTCACTGATATTTTCTGAAAATGGCAAAGATGATAAGAAAATGTTCACAGTTTTTTACTGATAGATAGGCCAGAGATTGCAATATAACATGTCTCATGGTTATTCTTTACTTGATACACCTTTATCACTTTTATTGCAAGAATAATTACTAGCAAGTGAATCAGTGTTACGTAATATGCACATAACGCCTTGTAAACCCTCGTGCATTATGTTACGTAATTGAAGAGGTGCTTGACGTTTGCAATTATGTGGTGTGTTGCAGATTATTGTGACATGTATCAGTAAACATTTTTAGTTTCATGACGAATTTTGAACAGTAATTTAACGTCTTGTTTCATTTAATTATTCGCCAAAATATATTATCATATTTTGGATTTAAAATCAGGTTCATCGACACTGTAGGTTGCAACAATCACAATTGTATTTGGAACAATAAAAGATACTATTTAAAATTTCCTGCGAAATTTTCTCTTAAAATTGAAATTTCCGAATTTTTAAAAACTTATTTTACTTTCTTTCCCAACCCTCATAAGTTATAACATTTTGTGCCGTTCTTAAAATATTCCTTTGCACTAACTTCTGGAACAAACCTAACCAGCAATTCACTGTCACTCACAACACTCACCACTTCTGCCGTTCTACTATCACACACTCAGCTACACTATTTTCAGTAACTCTGAGAATTTTCATTAGAACCCAAATTCACACGACACATGACAGTTGAAGATAATGAATTTCAGTGACTGTGGTCGAAAATATAGAAGACACATTAATGTAAAAAATAATTTCTAGGTGCTATTAGTCAGTGAAACCCGCGTAAATCTTATTGTCTCTGACTAATTAGAAATATCTACACTCGATTACTTTAGAGTGTCAGCACAGGAGCATTGAGAGAATGCTATGTGTCTACGCCGATCGCGGTAGCTAAACGTCTTATGATGTAGTTCTGCATTTGTTTCTTTCGTGCGATCGCCTATTTTAGCCTTGATGAGTGCAATGAATTCCCTCTCTTTGGTCGGTTGTGTGTTGTGTAGTAACGGACTGTGTGAAAATGTGGTCACTCGTTCTGAGGAGGCCTACAGCTTGCGTCTGTGTCTAAATGTGTGCGATCTAGGAACCTCAACACACAGTCACCTTATCTCTCAGTCTGACTGCAGCACCACAGAAAGTAAGTAAAGTGAAATTTACTTACAGACACTCCAATTTTAGTGGCGTCTACTTCCAGCTCCTCGACAGTGCGGGTTTTTCCAGTCGCGTATACCATTTTATAAGGCACATTTGAGATTAAGCTGCGCGTGTCGAAAGCAAACATATATTCAAAAGAACACCTGACAGGTGTGTTAGTATTCTGTAATGTCCACAAAGAGCTATAAAACAAAGGAAAGATAAAACATTTATGTTGCATAACTCCCAGTTTTTACGTAAATATTATATAACTCACCCGACCTCGCATTCTGTTTTTCGATTTCAACAGTTTTATTGACACAAAAATAGCTTCAAACACCTTTATAACGACAGTGTTTTATGCGATACCACGCCTATAGCGTTAAATATTCTGTGGAATAAATTAATTCCTTTTTTATATCCATAACAATTTACTCCCTCTCCGGAAAAACATTCTGTTAGAATGACGCAAGTTTGCAGTGTATTTCGTGACATAAATTAAATCAGATTATCAGCACAGTGTTGGTTTTAATTCATGTAATCCATGAACATAAATGATATATAAATTCTCTTTGAGCGTTCCTTCCCACAGCACAATGAATAAGGTGAAAGTAGATTAGTCATATATCTACTGTTATCACATTCTTTATCATTATAAATTCGACACCATGTTTCTGGAAAATCCCTCATCTAAGAAGAACCGAGGGATATTGGCCTTCACGTAAATTAAAGGGTGCATTTTCATATATTAAAAAAATTATTCTTCTTTAACAGATTTTTCGAAAATGTTCATATATTGGATTTAAAGAGATTTTGGTTTTGGAGAGTCGAGTATTTTCATTCTGACCGAAAGACTGACAGACATGATGTAGCCATTATTCCCTTTCGTCATTTTGTGAGTTCGTGTAATTATTGGAAAATAATTAACGAACTTACTGTCATCACGATAAGTTTAGCCACAATTAGATTCTGTATAAATCCGTGATCCACCAAACATTCGTCTGTTTAATTGCAGTGTCGGGAAATTCACATAAATACCTACATAAGTTTTGTTTAATCGGCGCCATAATTTTAACATATAAACCTGTTTCTCAACACTGAATATTTTTCTACCGTTGACCGGGACTAGTAACTCAAGAACACACACAGAATGCTTTGGTGTTTTCCATACACCAAAATGGTTGAGTGAAGGCGACAGAACGTTTCTTAATGCGTAAATTTTACTTGGTTATTTGGAGTTAACTGTGGGGAAGTGGCTTACTTGGATCCGCATTGAGACACACAACACTCATAAAAACAAACTTCCATGACCCATTGCGGGGTTCGAATCTGCAATATTTGCAATTGAGTTTAAAGTATTTTTGTACTCAATTACATATTTTTGGACATTCTGGCAATTAAACAAATGGGAAATCCCCAACACATCGCGACCCCTAATCGGGGAACTATTGTGAAATTTTCAAAACCTTCATTGTTTAGTTCGCTATCACAAGACTTGATCCATTTCAATACCAACCTTAATTCTTAATATTATGGCAACATACCCACATGCGCGGATTACCCATCTCCTTCAACCCACAACACAAAGGGTTTTCAGACCTACAGTCAAGACATGATTTGTTTGTAATTTCGATATCATAAAATATTTCGACATGTTTAGGATGTGGGGTGACGTATGGCCTGAAATTTTACAGACGCTGTAGTGGACATACGGATACCCAAAAAGTAATGCAAAATATCGTAACAATACGTAGTGGGAATTTTCCGTACACTGGGTTCTGCTTTAGCAACTCTATCTTTATTATTAAAAATAATTGCACATTATATTTTATAACTGTATGCAAATATTTGTTACCATATCTCTCCTACATATTTCGGAGCGTACTGCAACTTTCTTAGCGTTAAAGTCTTATCACTTGCTCAAATCTCTCTATTTATTTTATAAGTTTGTGTGATAACTGACTGTCTTTTGGCATCAAGACTTTTAATTAAAAACGTGAGCAAAGTGCAAAACGCGAATTTTCGTGTTATCGTGTCTACTCATCTCCCTGTGTGTCCGTCCAAATTAGAATAAATTCTTTACCAAAGAACAGAATTTCTTGAAATTAGACACGAATTGTTGTGTATTCTGTCTAGAAAGATCACGTTTTATTAAAATATACAAGAATATAATGCACTCCACCTGAAGATCTATGAGCAATATGATTAAACTTCGCTTTATTCTCATAAATATACGATTATCTTTATTTTTATTGATTTCCAATCTTTTCGTTTCCTTACTCACTCCTTACACACATAACACCATGTCTATGCTTGTCCGTCCGTCCGTCAGCCTTCAAATATTTCTTTCCGAAAGAATGGATTTTATTGATGTATGATTCTTGGAAATGTTTCGGTAGTCTGTAAAGAAAATAAAGTTTTATTGATATATGAGAAGAATAACGTGTACCATATATGAAAGCCTATGCAATTATAAGATTTGGTCTCGCTAAATCAATGTTATAACAAGAAAACATTACGCAGGATTATTGAAGACAAGAAAAATAATAATTATTACTTACAGTAACGTATTAAAACTAAATAAGGATTTAAAAATGCGCTTTGCATTGGGAAAATGAGACAAAAATACTTAAAAACAGAGAGTATATAATTCATATTTTTTTTAAATATTGGATTAATTCCAATTTACATGAAGGTCACGTACATTTTATTTAACTGTGTATATAATTTCCCATAAAAATATTGTTTGCCTTAGTCATTGTTTATACATCTGACTGTGAAATGTGTCTGAACAACATAAAAAGCATAGATCCTCTTCCACCGCAAAAATAGTTTCACAAAATTGCCAACAAGCTAACTTGTAATTGCTAAATTAATGTTGTCAATTCCTACCGCACCATGTCGAAGTGTCTTAAAGGATCAAGACGCAAAACCTGTACAGATACAGTGCTAACAAATTCACCCACACACACCATATGTCTGCAAGTTAGCAACAATTTGCAATATCCTTCAGTACTTATTAACAATTACAGCCAAACAAAACTCATATCTGGATTTCACAATCACATCTGTTTATCGGTTCTGACCGTTATAAACTGTAATAAACTGAATGTGAATGTTGTTGTCTTTCAGCATTGACGCCATATAATTTTGTTGAGCAGGTAGCAAATTGGTGCAGTTACGTAGATATGTGTACCAAACAGTACGGAATCACATCACTCAAGAGTGTTACCTTCACATTCCGTCAAATTTCTCTCCGTATCCATCGAACGCAGTAACTTAATCCAGTCCGGTGCAGTGATACGGATGTCCAGTTACTGTAGATATTCACAGGCAGAACCATCCTTTGTGTCTGTCGCACTGGGTGAGTTCACTGGAGTGAAGTCTATTTTCTGCATTTGTAGTTTCTTAAAGACATAATTCCGCTCGACTAAATTCTATTACATTTTTGAGTTTGGGCCAACTTGTTGACAGACCTCTATATATCAAAATATAGCAGGCAATGCTTGTAAACGTGAGGTAAACATGTCTTCTGTCTTCCACTGCAATCCTGTGCAAGCGGTAACTTAACACTGCCAGTTTTATAGAGAACAATTCCGAAAATATTGTGTCTTTGAAAGTTAACTGCGTAATTGTATGTTAACAGCTGTCATAACCTGAGTAATAGCAGAGATGAATTTTATGATACTTCTTTCTTATATACCGACAAAATTTATCACGGATTCAAGGATGGACGACAGAGATGAATGATCATATATTAAACGGTTCTTTTAACTATTGTCTTTGTTATGCAGGCGAATGGACCACTCTATATATTTCAGGAGTTTGAATAAATACAGTAATTACTGATGAGAAAACACTTGACATATTTAGTGGAACCAATAAACAAGAACTGATTTGTTACTGCTTAGGCAACTGGCATAACGTAAACTGAAAACCTGATTAACTACGAAGAACTGAGGCAACAAAATTGAAGGATACACTTAACTAATTCAGTTTTCATAACTTGAGGAAATAAACAGTCAGTCAGACTTAGAAACAGGGAATTTGACACCAATTCTAGGCATAAAACTAAAGGGTATGAATTTTATGGTACATCTTTCTTATATATCGACAACATTTATCATGAATTCAAGGATGGACGACAGAGAAGAAGTTATTATTTTTTTTTTCAAAATATTGTCTTTGTTATGAATGCGAATGAACCACACTATATAGTTCATGAATTTGAATAAATACAGAAATTACTGTTGAAAAAACACTTGACATATGTAGTGGAACCAACAAACACCGATTGATTTGTGACTGCTTAGACAGCTGACATAACGGAAACTGAAAAGCTGATTAATTACAAACAAACTAGGCAGCAAAACTGAAGGACACTGTTAACTAATTCAGTTTTCATAACTTGAGGAAACAGACAGACAGTCAGACTTAGAAACAGGGAATTTAACATCATTTCTAGTTATAAAACTAATATATAATTTCTTTATACGTATTGTGGTGCTACGTTTCCTTAAGACATTCATGTTGTTTACAGCAGTCTATCAGCAACAGGAGACTGGACACGTGGCGCAGGGAACCTTCTTTATATTGCGCACTCCATTTCTTTCTTGGTGGTACAGTGACCGGTGTGTGGCACTGGACATTCACCCTCATTTATCAATGAGGTTAAAAAAAATATGGCAATACTAATTCACAATCTATAAGTTTATAGACATGTTCTAATGGGCCTGGTTACAAGATATACAACTCGTTATTCTTTTTTGAACTTTTCAGTACTTGTCCATTAGTTCTTTTGGTACGAGCGACAATATATGAAGAAGAGGAGTACAGACCTTGTGCGGAATAAGACGAAGGGCGCTGATAAGTCCTTAGCCCGTCTAGGAAGGAAACAAACTACATTGACAAAACTCGGTACTTATTCAACATTATTCCCACGAAGTTTTATACACTTCTTAGCCCGTTGCTCCAACTTTTGCAAACAGATAAAATGAATTCAGAATATTGCCCGTTCAACCAGGTTTCCGCGCCAGCAATGACCTCCGCGTCGGACGAAGAATTACGAACTTCAATTGTTTTTTTCCAGTCCAGGGAACAGATGGTAGACCGACGGGGCTAGATCCGGATAATAAGGTGGATAATAAATACACTGGAAACCCAGGTAGACCAGTTTCTTCCGGGATGCAAGTTACCAGTGAGCCGTGGCATTGTCGTGCAAGAACAAGACCCCATTGGTTTTTTCTTCAAAATGTTCAATTGCACAAGCAGAGATGGGTAATACTCCGCGTTAGAAGTCTGGCCCTGTGGAAGTTTATCAATGAGAAGGATGCGTTGTTCATCCCAAGAAATCGAGGCGGGAAATTTTCAAGCGGATTTTTGAAGTCGGAATTTTTTGGGGCGGCCTGAGAAAGTATACCACCAATTCACTGAATGTACCTTTGTTTCCGGATCATAGTGGTATAACTAAGTTTCTTCCGTGGTCAACAATTCCGACAGGAAATCACTTGGATCGCGCCAAAAAAAATCGAAGATATGCCCAGACGAATGACAACGTTGAAGTTTTTGATCCGCGTTCAGGCATTTCGGGACCCACTTGGTGGAGAGTTTCCGCATGTCCAAATCTTCATGAATGATGGATACAACCCGCTCACTGAGATGCCCAGGTGCTCAGTTATTGACTTATCCGAAATTCGGAAGTCTTCAAGAATTAGCTCGAGAATGTGTTCAATAATTTCCGGATTGGTCACTGTTTTGGTTCATCAAGAACGAGGCGCATTACAAGTAAAAAAAATCACCACGTTTGAACTTGGCCACCCAGTTTTGACGATGCCATACGATGGTGCATATTCCCCTAACGTCTTAGTCAGAACGGCGTGAATTTCCTTTGGACCTTTCCTTTCAAGGAAAAGAAAAACTAGACAGCTCGCGTGTACAAGTTGTTTTTTTTCGCGCGCGTCGGCTGACAAGCTTCCTTTCAGCCCCTGTAACAAGAAAAGGCTTGCAATTCAGCACACGAATAGATGCCTCTTTCCAACGACACTATCGATTCCGCCCTTCGACATCGGCAAGTAGGTCGGGCTAAGGACTTATCGGCAACCCGTCGTTCTGAAAGTGTAGAAATGAAGTACTCGGACAAAAACTTATTATACTCACACATTTTTTACATCACGTATCTTGGGTGGAATGCTTTTGAGACGATCCCAGGCTTCTGCTTTCCAAGTTCGGCGACTTACCGCCTGAGCCATGGAACATCCTATTTAGAGGTGAGCGTACACTTACCCCTACAAATATTCAGTCGTACCGCTCAGTAAATACTCTCCATATTTTGTTATAAAAAGGAACCTGCTATTGCCGTATAAGAAAAATATTTTTTTTTTTGTTCTGAGAATAATATAAAACACACAAAGACGATGCGATGTAGAATTATGTTTTGTAGATGTAAAAAACGTTGTGGTTCATAAAGTCTCCACGATAATTACTTGGCTATTCACTGTCGGAAGTGATGGACAATCTTCGAAAATTACAGCCTGGATACGTTGCATTGCCATTTCGCTCACTGTTACAATGAAGTAAATATCGTGGTTTATTACTGAGCAGTACAGGTATACCTCCACACATTCTCTGCGACTGCACTAGATGGATATGTGCAGTTAACTTCAAGGTCCGACGAATAGTACCCCGGAGAAAGGAAAAGCGGTACGCATTGAATACGAGGCATAGCGGGACAATCAGAAAGGACGGATTGGACAAAAGGAAGTTCCCTTGCACAATGATGGTAACTGGACCACGTTCGTCCAGACCGTAGGCTAGTCACAATATACACTGAACAAAGTCGAATTCCAACAAAATATCCATATATTTTTAATCTTCAATCAAACACTCCAAGTGGGATAAGAAAATAGTTGTGTGATATTTAGTTCAATTACATGTAATTTCTAGTTCTGGAACAAAAGATGGCCTACAAGGAATTTATTCAGTTGTCCAGAATATTTAAAATCGCATAAATTTGCGTTCCGTTTCCTACGCCAGTGTCTCTATGCAGAAGCTACACTTCTGTTGACGATTGTGTTTACTGGCAATCATTCGGATTCCAATCCAACAACTCGTTGACATCTATGTTGTTCTTTTTCAGCTCCTTCAGCACGTGCTTCACTGTATTTTGGTCAGGGTGTTGGTCTCGATACCCCACATAGACAGACACTGTAAGCAGATTATTGTCGGTTGTTAGATTTAAAATTCCTTGATGTATAATTACAAAAGTTGTGATTAATGACAAACTCTTATGTTTGTGCCGTCTCCTCATCTCCCTCCCCCCCCTCCATTAACCACCTCCAATATGTATCCCTATATTCCCTTCCTACCTTATAGACAACCAGTACAAATATACGCTATGGCTATACATAGCGTTCGGAAGTGCTAAGAACTGGATGACTTAGGTCTAATAGGAATGTACGTTATTAACATTACTGGGTTGTACATTATTCTTGGTGTTGAATCGGTTTATGGAAAAATATTTTATTGGAAATAGGTTCGTTTGTACTTTGGGTGTGGAAATTTGATGGTTAATGTACATCAACAGCACAATTTGCGAAGACTAACGCAAAAAGGATAGGCAGTGCATTTACGGCCATGACATAAATTTACCGTTGTGTGAATACTGTTGTCGAACAAAAGCAATATGTTTTACGTTTTTTTGTGTGTCTATAGCCTTACCTAAGCAGCATGCACTGCGCTAGTACCGTGTTATATTATAATGCTTTCCTTGTCTGCCGCTACCAAATCTTTCCACTATACCTAAAAAAATAACAATTTTGAATAAATAAATTTTTGAATATAAAGTACTTTCATAATTTTTCACTAATCTCTTTTCGGGACAATTTTTTTAAGGAGTCGTCGGAAAGTTTATTTACATATAAGTTTGTCTTTATGTAAGTACCCATTTTACTTGTCAGAATTTATCCAAACATAAAGTTTCTCCATATTTTTCACATAGTTTTCAATTGTAGTCTATTCTAAATCCTTTCAATGAGGACCTATTTATTTTACATGTATGGTCTGGAGGCCTGACAGCCATCATGAAACTAAATCTCGCTTTTCAGAAACGTGTATATTGCTTAATATAGGTCACTCTGTAATTTACTCCACGGAGTAGGGTCTTTTCTTACGAAGCTAACAAGTGTTCAGTTAATCAGGAAATTCCCCTCATTTTATGGAATCCAATTCACTACCACAGTTAAAAGAGCCCGCCAACTCTCTCTAACCTCAGCGCATCTCGATTCAGTCCTTGTGTCCACATCCCACTTCCTGAAAATCCATCTTAATATTGCCGGCACTATACAGGCTCCTAACATTCCATGTACCAAATCCCTTGACCCATTTTCGTTGCACCACAGTATCAGTTCAGGTCTGAGGCTTACTCTTTGACCGTTTCGTAACACAATTCTTTTTTATGGTGAGGAGTTGTTACCAACTCGCCCAACCTCCAAGCTCTAAGATCACACATTTTCGACTGTCCGTGATTTCTTACTCAAAATATTCGCAGCTACCCTCCATACCGGAGGCAGTTCATACATCCGCAACCGGAGTACGAGGCACGCAGTGGTGACACAGACCCACTTAACACAGACATTCCGTAAAACATGTAAAATATTTAAATGACACGGACTTACGTTGGTTGGCCTCGAAGTAGCAGAACTTGATAATGACGTAACGTTTGTAGTCAACTGCTATGACGTGGGCTCGCCCAGTCAAGAAT
>Ga0123355_10009658_pt1 | contig 14702 bp, 16 predicted proteins | sample TergutEmb28metaG_3_FD_89872 | JGI IMG/M metagenome (GOLD analysis project Ga0123355, IMG submission 89872) | Embiratermes neotenicus P1 segment gut microbial communities from Petit-Saut dam, French Guiana - Emb289 P1 | ecosystem: Host-associated > Arthropoda: Insects > Digestive system > Gut ...
GGACTTGAATTGTTAACACCGCCTACTCTTAAGCAATTCCCCTCACGCTTGGCATTTAATACATTTAACAAGCGTGTTAAGGAACTTGGGTTAGTAGAATCTAAATCAGTTTTCTCTATTTCATCTGTATTTGGAAAAAATAGGAGATACACTGCATTATCAGACCACCTTAAAAAGTTATCAAAAGAAACACCAGGCATCCCTAGTAACAAAAACAAAATCCTGAGGAGGAATATTTTATGTATAAACGTATCGTAGCATTAGCATTGGTGTTAACCTTTGCTCTTTCAATGACAGCCTTAGCAGTACCCTCATTACCAGGGTCAACACCGCCCGTAGCAGAGGAACCTATCATAGCGGAAGACCAAGCGGAGCATCCAGTTGTCGTAACAGTTGAGCCAGTCATCATTGAGCGTGATGGCGAGGTAGTTGTGCGGGCGGATGAGACTGGCGTTCACATCCTAGCACGAGTCCTTTTAACTCAAGAAGAAATTCAGAGCCTTATTCCACTGGCAAGAACGGCTTTAGAGACAAGAATGTCACCACATCCAAATAGGGCGATGACAGCAGAAGAATTAGTAGCATGGAATTTAGAGTATGACACCCTTGGCGGTATGAACCAACAAGAGTTAGAAATACTATATGCAGCAAATGAAGTTCGCATTGGATACAACTTGACACCTTTTGCTTTATGCCCAGCGTTGAACAGGGCATCTAGGCTTCATTCTAATTTAAGGACAGATGGTCTTGCTAGAGGTCATAATGACCCCTTTTATGGACCTAATGACCCTACACATGGTCAGCCAGCAAGAGGGAGAGTTTTTCTGTTTGATTCTTTCGCACCTGTAGTTTCTACAGGTAGACCTCGCTCGTTCATCGGCGAGAATATAGCAGGAGGTATGGGTGACCGTGTTGTAGAAAGTTGGAGGAATTCAACAGCAGGACATGCTGGTGTTTTTTCTAATTCAACTTGGCAGGATATTCATGTTGGATTTGGTCAAACAGCTTCATATAACACAGAAGGTACTGGTTCAGTTACCATGAAAATTAACGCTGTGCGTTAATTTTATATCAACAGATGATTACAAAAACCCTTGTTGAGAGATGAAAACTCAACAAGGGTTTTTGTTTGAGGTGTATGTGTGTGTGTCAGTCACACCATATCTACAGAGTCACAAGTTATTCAAAACTTTCGTTTTGTTTTTCAAAACATTGAAATCATCAACTCTTATAGCATTGGTGATATATTCTATCGCACATTTATGAGGACTGATGATTTCAAGGGATTTTAAGAATGTGGCGTTGTGAGGTTACAGAGTTAAATCAAATTATTACTTCAAGTGGTGGCTCAGCGAGTGTGGAATTGATTTCTTAAAGATTTATCAACAGCAATAATTTTATTGGGAAGTCGAATAAGCAATTAAGACTAAAATTGTATGATGCTGACAATCAATCATAAAGTTTAAGAGATAAAGGATTAATTTAAATTAAATTATATAGTCTTGTCTATCAGTTGGTGAAATTACAGCCAAAAATGGACAAGATTTTTTAACGACAATTTGTACAATATTGCCATTAAAGGAAAATACAACAAATAAATTCCGTTGGAGGAAAATAATGAATAAATGTGATTATTATAGTTTGGCTATCAAAAAATTTATAGATTTTAGCAGTAATGACCCTACATCATCTATTGCTAAAGAGCATGGTATCATTGGTCTGACTAGATTACTCATGTGTATGGATAGTCTCAATCTAGATTTAGAAGAAACTTTGTTTGTTGCAATGCCAGACTTCACATACACTAGAAACCCTTCTCGTTGGGAAGCAGGATTTCCATATGGTTGCATTATATCTTTAGGCAAAACATCTCCTCTTTTCATTCCTATTGATTTTCGTCCTAATTGTTGTGGTGTAATTTTGGTTAAACTCTCTGGCGATGCGCGGGACGCAGATTATTATGTAAAGAGGTATAAAGAGCTACTTTGTAAAAAACAAGAAATAAATAAAACAGATTTTAATCGCAGAAACCATTTTTTCGGCGTATATCTTGACATACAAAACAAAGAGTATTATGGACTTATTCATGGCTCGTTTTCATTTGCGAAAGAGCAATTGTATGTTGAAAAAAATCTGATTCTAGGTGAAAATGCTAATACATTTGAAGCAATTGGTTCTAAAATTACATATCTTTTCGGAGATAGTGCGGAAAGATATTATGAACAATACCTACAGTTAGAAAAGAAGACTGCTCATTTAAGAGAGGAAATTGCAGAGTTTCTGTTTCCACACTCAGATATTGTTTTCCATAAAATACATGAGGGCTTTTTAAACAACAATGTGATTTTGCTTGGTGCATATGCAGATATAAATTCATTTAGCTGTCCCATAATGCTTTCTGCAGAATCATCATTACCTTTAGTGAATATTGAAGTTGCTATTGACTTGATGAAAGGTGAAAAAATATTCTGTGCACCACATGGAGGTGGATACAGTTTAATGAATGTACGTTCTGCGTCCCGAGTTTCTGGTAATGAATATATTTTAGAATACACGAATGGTTCAAAAATGATAACTGATAACATAATTGATTTGCCGTTTCAATATAGGGGTAATGTTATAAATGTCTGGTGTAATCAGTACAAGAAAGGTCATGCTTGTAAAGAGCTTTTCCCCTTATTTAATTTTAAAATATAGTAAATTTGGTTTCAAGGAGACTTCAATGGAGATATTTGTAGTTAGACATGGCGAAACTGACTATAATAGATTAGAGAAATATAGCGGAATTACAGACATACCTTTAAATAAACGTGGAATTTTGCAGGCACATGAGTTAGCTAATCGCTTGCGGGGGAAGGTTTTCGATTCCATTATTTCATCACCTATGCTGCGTACACGACAGACAGCTGATATTTTGTGTTCAGCATTGGATACGACATATACTTGTGATTTGTTACTAAAAGAGCGTAGCTTAGGGGTGTATGAAGGGCTAACAAAAGAGGATGTGATGCTTAAATATCCTCTTTTGTGGTCTCGGCAATGTACTATTAATCCAGATGATGCACCTGACGGGGGAGAAACCGCAAGAGAAGTCTGTTTGCGTGTGAAGAATGTTTTAAGTAAGTTATTCTACTGTTATGAAGGAAAGACAATACTACTTATAACACATGGTTTTCTTTCTCGCGCAATTCATCGGTTTTGCTTGAAGTTGAAAATCGAAGAACTAAGAAATTTTACATTAGGAAATTGTGAACTTGCTGTATATACGATTGCTGACATTGACTCTTATCAGGATTTATAGAAATTATAACTACGGTTATGATATCATATAAGCTCATCAAATCCACTTCGAAGCAATATATTTTTTAAATTTGACTTGTAATCAATAAATAAGTTGTCAAATAACCGTTTACCATATTGAGACAATAAGGATGTAAAGCTAGGTGAGAGTTTATCCTCACAAGTGTCTTTTTCATCTATCGTCTCGTATGCTATAACAGCGCGATTATATATATTTTTGAGTTCTACTATATCTTTAGTTAAACTAATTACAGTCTTAATGCGGAACATTAACTTCATCTTTATAGATTTGCTCAAGCAAAAATCAAGGATACTATAAGCCATATTATATTCACTACATACAATGCGTATTCTTGCCTCTACTAAACCAACAGATACTTCTTCCTTCAAAATTTGCACAGATTTCAATAATTTATTAGCATTGCTGATGTGTTTTGTTGCCTTTTTTATTTTATTTTGTTTCAGATAAATTTTAGCAAGGAGTTTTTGTACGAATATGATTCCACGCGTATCATTAAAAGATTCTTTTACGACTATTGCCTCTTTACATAACTTGATAGCATTTTTAAAATCCTTGAGAAGATAATGACATTTAGCTACTCTATATAAGATAAAAGATTTTCTTCTGCCTGTTAAACTAGGTGAATTTACAAACATCGAATCAAATGCGTATAAAGACTCATTAACATGCCCCAAACTACATTCTATCATACTTAGTCTGTGAAGTGCTTTTGTTACAAGATGTTGATTTTCACAAATTAAAGCAGCATCAAAACATATGAGATATAATATATATGCTTCTCTGAGGCTTCCTTGTATATAATGTATGCGTCCAATTATAAATAAAACTTGTATTCGAACATCTGGTGAAAATTTAAGTATGTCTTGGCTGTGTGTATCGCATAAACTCAAAATCTCCTCATATGAATCGTTGAAGTACATAATTCTTAACTTAATATAAAATACAGCTTCATATTCATTATTCTCTGCACCCACAAACCCATCAAACACGTCTAGTAAGTTTTTACAGAGTGAATATTCATTACAACGTTCTAATGTTATGATTTTTTTAATTATCAATGATGCTTGATTGCGTTGACCTTTTTCTTTTTCAATTTTTTGTATAATAAATAGTAAGTATCTTGCAAAATCGTTATGCAACAGGTCATAGAATTTTTCGTTAAGAATAGTACATGCCATTTTATAATTATTGTAGTCAATATAAATATTGGTGACATCCATGAAAAACTGTGGTTTATCTTTCGCAGCTTCCAAAAGTATGCTTATGACCTGCGTTCTTGTACTATAGTCCAGTGAACATTCAGAAAAAAAGGGTTTATAGTTATCATGAACTGTGTAATTATCCGAAATGCTTTCTATTAAATTTTTTCTGTGAAGACTCTCTAAACTTTCGAGTAGCATTAGTTTATCAAAAACATTCAGATTTATTGGAATAGAGGCAATTGATAATGCAAACAAGACATATTTCTCAGTATCCACCAATAATTTTAATATTTGGGCTAAAACATCTTTTTTTGCGAACAGGCTTTCACCAGACATCCGAGAATCATATATTGTGGCATACCCTGGTAGTCCGTATAGATTGTCACTAATAGTTTTTGCAATATCTGGTCTGGATTTACCAGTGTAATGCTTTAAGATTTTATCTAGATATTCAGCTTCCAATCCTCTTACGTATACTTTTTCGATAAGGCTATCAGCCAAATGTGAACGCTTTAATACATTGTGCCACCCAATAAAGTAGATTCGACAGAGTTTTCTTGTTACTATTAATTCAAACAATTGATTTAACTCATAATTGTTCTCGTGGCAATTGTGTACATTATCAACAACAATTATAGGGCGATATCTTTTGAAGATGGATTCTAGTATTCCTGTTAGACTGTCTGTTAAATAATATCCATGCGACTTGTTTGCAAAATAGTGTTGCAATACAAAATCATTATGAGTAGCAACAAAAAAATTATGCAACTCACTCCAAAAAGTAGCTGTAATTACATTCGCATCCTGTTTGTCATATATTGTATGCCAAAATACTTTACTGTCAGTAGTTTTAGTGTAAAACGAAACAATTTTCTTCACAAGGGATGTTTTCCCACATAATGAAACACCTTGTATGAAAAATGCTAGACTTGAAGATTTTTTGAGTGATTCTTGTTCTTTTTCTCTATTAACAAAAAGTCTATCTTCACTTTTCTCTTTAAAGGAGTGTTTATGATAAGATTTAGAAATATTGTATGCATTAAGTATTCTTTTTCTTAGATTTTCAAATACTGTTGCATATCCATCTTCATTGTGGAGTGACATAATATATCTTTTAATTGCAGTATCGTCATCCCATAAGGTAGCTATTGAGTGTTTATTGCATGTGGCATCAATCGTCTCTTTTAGCTCAATCGTACAAGGCGAAAGTAAGTGGAATACAACAACATTTACATTGTTATCTTCCATTAATTTTAAAATAATATCCAATAACTGCTTTGAAGAATCTTCATTATACAAAACAAATCCCAACGAAAAACCCTCTATTACTTCTTCACATTTGTATGATACGTTATAGATATATATTAAGTCATCATTACAGATATAGCTCGGTTCCCAGCTATATGGATTTGTATGCCAGATGATATCTCCAATACACGTTTCTGCAAAAATCAGTAATATATGGTATGCCTGAATACAGGTTGTCATTATTAATGTCTGCGCCATACAGATTAATATATTTAAAAAGTTTTTCGTATTCAATAATTTGTTGCTTGAAACTTTCTTGCCAAAAGATAATGATATCTTCATTAAAATCAATGCCTGTTACCTGTTCTAATGTTTTTGCTATACAATTAAAGCTTAACTTACCTTTTGAATTCGTCAAATTGTGTAAGAATGGCTCACTTCTCTCAACCATAACAACATCTACAGAAAAATGCTTACAAGTTTGAATTAGCGATTTATTCAAAGCGTTTATTAGTTGATGTTCCAGAGATTCTTTCCGAGCCCCTTTCTTAACTGCTTGGTCAAGTATTTTCTTTCCAGTGTAAGAACTTACCAATCCTACTATCCACTCAAACATAAAATCTCCCTCACGTTATTAACAATACAAATAGTAATACTACACGGGTAAACTATTCTAACAAGATTAATTCCTCCAAAAGCCTGTTGACATCTTTAAATGTTTTATGTTTCATTAGTAACACTCCATTAATTTGTTATTTAGTAGTCCTACAACTAAATAAATTATATCACAAGGAGACCTATTATGTACATGACAATTATACAAAGGAGTTCAAAAGAAATAATACAAAAAGTGGTAAATAGGAAACTGATTTCCACATCTCCACTGACATGTTTAACGTCTTAAATTCTATGCGTCCAGCTATAGCCTTTGATAATGGCGTAGCAAAGTATTTTACTACTGGGTATAATCCAGAAGAAGGAATGCTTTATATGGGTTTTGAAGTAGAAGAATTGTGTGATGAAGCAAGGAAAGCAGCACAGTCTTTTATCCTAGAAGTTGCGCACTTCTTTGGTGTATAAGAATCCTTTATTGACCACATAAGCTTCTTCTTTTTCTAATCACAAAACAAACCAGCCCTTTGTTGAAAACTACTCAACAAAGGGCTTTTTTCTCCCTATATTTATTGAAATCAATATAATAAAAATAAGGAGGAACAGAATTGTACAAAACCTTATTGAAAAGAGGCACAGCAGTTGCCTTAGCCTTGGTGATGGCATCATCAACCATAGCAAATTTTCCAGTCACAGCACTTACGACAGAAGAAGTAACAAATCCTTACGTTACAGGAGGACGAATTCGCAACACAGAAACAGTCCCGCTCAATTGGGACTTAGCACATGCAACGTGTGAAGCATGTGGTGGTGTTGTTGAACCGCTAGAGTTTGACCCAAATCGTCCTTGGTATCAGGATGAAGAAGGCACAATTTGGCAAGATGGTATACCTTTTGCCAACATGGATGACGTGTTTATCTTTGACAATGTCGTGTCGCTACAGAGAGCATTACATGACTGGCAAGATAGGAGAATTACATCATCTGACCAAGATTTAATTAACATGGCAGACCGTCTTATCTTAGCCTACCTTCACAACAATAACATGACGCTAGAGGAAGCTCTGGCAATATCACATGTGGAGCTACCTTTCATAATCCTGAATGGGGAAGCTGTTAGGACGGATAGGCGAGGTATAGCGTTCACGGAAATCTCCGAAGCAAGTATTCATCCATTAGCAAGAGATAATCCAAGAATGTTTAACCCCGTCTATCAACCAGATTTTGAAAGAACCAGTACGGTAAGGTCTAATCTAACAGATGGAATTGTTGTACCTATTTATCACAACAACCACCCTGGAGGTTATGTATTTGCTCATGAGTTCGCAAGAATCAATGAATTTGGTGAAACTCATTTAAAGGTCAGGCGAATAGTATCGGAAGATACACCCGCTTCAGAACTCGCTTTAATGTGGATTTATGATGCTGACCCAAGAACGAGAATAACCTTTATAGAGAACTATCCAGAGCAGTTTAGAATCTTTAACACGTGGGAAGTAATGTCTTCTTTTGCCGTGTGGGATTTTGAAACGATGGACTTCTTACCAACTGAGTGTAGCGACAGAGAATTATATTACACCTTTATCATCAGCCGATGGAGGTATTTGGCACACGCAATTCTCTAGTATTCAAGCACATCCAGTAGGTTCACCTGACGACCAATGGTTTGTTTGGTTTTCTGCCGGAGCAGACCAAAACGACCATAGGATTTGGTTCTCCGACTTTACAGTTTGGGTAGGAGATGTATTGTTGTTTGCTTATTGTGGTAATCCTTGGCAAGCTACACCTAGTTCGATGCAACCTGGGCAATGTCCAGAAGCGCAAGGTTTAACAGGACGTTGGCCTTGGAGAGCAGATGAGCCTGTTCATAGCTCAGTTCCAGATTCCCCTCGTCGTACACGTATAGCGACAGGAGCAAGAGGAACAGCAGTATCTGGTGTTCAAGCAGAGTACCGCTACCCTATGGGAGACGATGTTTTTGCAAGGTATTGGATAGATGGTGGAGCAATTGTTAGTGCGAATGCAGGCGACTATTTCTCTAACTTATCGACTATGGGCATGGGAGGAGAAGCTCCAAACCCAGCAGGTGGTGTAGTTGTAGTACAAGCGGAAAGAGGCGTTCCTTTCACAATAGATATTGAACATGCGTTTGGAGTAAATCAAGAAGACCCAAGAAGAGGTTCTTTAAGTACATTTCTTATTGCAGATACATCTTGGTTTTCCGCATCTAGCTTCATGCCAAATACCCGCTTCGCTATAGCATATTATGATAGCTGGACTTTCACAGTATCAAATGCCGTGGAAGAAGATTACCTGATAGTGTACTTCACACCTATCTGGGCTGAATCTTTAGCAGGTGGATGGCGAGCCCAAAGTGGCAATGCTCAAGACATTTGGTTCGCACTCCCCTGGTTTCAATGGCGAATCATTATCCAGATTGAAGAAGACCCGTGTGATAGACCACCAGTCACAGTAACCACAGCAGACCTTTTTGGGTAGTCTAAACAAGAGACAGTTACCCCTGTCAACAATGAAGAAAATAATTGCAATTTCTTCAAGAGTAATGTAAACTATATTTGGAAGATAATTATTAATTATAGGAGGGATTTTTTATGAAAAGAACTTTAGCTATATTTTTAGCCTTAGTTTTACTTCTTTCTACAATGGTCGTGTATGCAAGGAGTCCAATAACATCGGAGGAAATGGAAGGGCTTACTTTTATTGAGGTGTTAATAGAAGCAGAAACACGCGGATTTTATCGGAATATCACATCTGTATCTTCTTCGGATGGGAGTTCTTATTCAAGGAACATTTTCCCAAGAGCCCTTATTCAAGAGACTGTTGCTCACTTTATGCCTCATTATGCTCAAGGTGTGGTAGTTGATACCAATTTAATTGGTGAGGATGGGAGACCGATTGAAGGTTATAGCTTCGCACAGATTCAAAATATGCAAACTGAAGGTGTAACTTTTGCAGACGGTACTCCAAATAGGTTTATCGTAGATGAATGGCTTTATGCTTACAAAGGGATGACCACTTTGGAGATGGCTATATTCAATAGAGTAAATGAAGTTAGAGCAGAGCATGATTTGCAACCATTAGTTCATGACCCTCTTGCATCTGTTGGGGCAAGAATTTATAGGGATAGATATCATAATCTTCCTTCCCAATATATATGGTTTCTTTTCAAGCAGGCACCAAATCGAACAATTGCTTCTAATGTTGTCTTTGATAGCGACTTGTATTCGTATGACGACATAGCTTATAACTTTGTTAATAGTCTATTAGCCTCACCAGCGAATAGGGATAGAATTCTTGGTGGCAGTAGTCGACCTGGTTTTATTGGGATAGGAGCTGCTTCTTCAAGAAGTGATAATAATATACTTCGTATCTCACTTTTCTTTGGATGGGATTTTCAAGTGAGATGAAAAGAACTCTAGCAATATTTTTAGCATTAGCCTTACTTCTTTCTACAATGGTAGTGTATGCAAGAGGTTCATTAGCAGACATTGATATGGAAGATAGACATTATGTTGATGTTCTAATAGAAGCTCAAGAAAGAGGGTTTATTAGAAATAACAGCATACAAGGTGCAGGAAGTGCTGAAGCACGAAGAGAGGCTCATGAAGCGTTTAGGGTAAGATTGGTTGAGCATTTTATGCCTAATTATGTAGGTCTTATACAGACCTCGCATATTCATGGGTAAATGATTGGCTTAATTCAACTCGAGGACACAGAGAAGCAGTGTTGAGTCCCCACCTCAGCAGAATAGGTGTAGGATTAGCTGATGTTAGTCATCGTGGTATGAGCAATCGTGATAATGTCACAATATATGCCTTCTTTGGTGCGCATTAATCAAACAGCAAACAACTAATAATGAAAGAGACCTTACAGTTATTTTATATGTAAGGTCTTTTTCTTCGTCATCCTAAAAAATCACGACCAGCACTCTGAAAAGATAAGAAACGTAGAACCAATTATAAATAGCAAACAAAAAGACCTTATGCCTCTTTCCAGTATAGGGTCTTTTTGTTTACCATTTATTCTAAACCTAGGAGGTTTGATAATGATTAGAAAGTTAACTGCGATTGCCTTATCTGCAATAATGGCATTAAGCTCAATGCCAGTGGTGTATGCTAGTCAGCCACAAGCTGAAACCGCAATTGCAAATCCTTACGTTACAGGTGGAAGAATCCGCAACACAGAGACTGTCCCACTCAATTGGGATTTAGAAGAACCAACCTTCAGTATCCCAGCACAGACGTTTGACACTACATTGGTGGCTAACACACCAGTGGTAAATTTCAGTGGGATACCCCTAGGAGTACTAGACTGTATAACTGATTTGGATTTATCAGTCACTATTCCTTGGGCTGAACCTTATATCTCACAATTTGAAGAGGCAACAGGACTTGATTGTACAGACCCAGGGGGAGATGAGGCATGGGAGGATTGGGCAACATCTCAAGCAATAACACAGCTTCTAGCAATGTTAGCCGAAATTGATGATTGTGAACCACCACCCCCTCCACCGCCAGATGACTGTACTCCTTCAGAGAGAGACCTGTGTGGCGACTTTGACTGTTTCGAGTTCGATAGGGATGACAACACAGACGAGCAGGACGAAGGTTCTACAGGTTTGCAAGATGAAGAGGAATTCGACCTCAGGTGGAATAATATAGCCTTCGCTTTCGCCGAAACGCATATGGCAACATCTGGATTTAATAATGCTGGTCCAAGTTCGCCAGCATCAAGCATCAACCTAACAAGAACATCAGAAGTTTTTCAAGCAATGGCCAGGTTAAGAATGCCCCTGCCCTCAGGTGACTGGGGAGCAGTTCCACGTTAATTGCTAAGAAACCCTAAAGCCTTGTAAACCACAACGTGAGCTGGAGACGGCAAGCGTGAACCAAAACATTGACAAAAAGGAGGTGCTGTCAACACCTCCCAACAAACGATGATGAGTTAAATCAGAAAACACCAAACAACCAAGCTAGATGTTTTTCTGATATGACGAAGTTTTTGTTGTTACTGTAAGAAAAGGGCAATGTCTTTGCGATGTAATAGAACTATAGAGACGAGGAACATTAGCCCAAATAAACACATTGCACCGACTGTGGTGCTAATGGGATATCCACCAAACCAACCAGAACTCCAAGCTCTGGCGATTAGTGAAATGTAGAATGCGGCACAGCTTAGTAATGTAAGCTTTTCAGGCTGTGCAAACAATTTATACACTTTCAATATAATAGCAATAGGTGCTATTATTTATAAAAAAGCCGTAAGCCTTGTATTTTTAAGGCTTACGGCTTTTTTGTTACTAACTTGCTACTTGTTCCATCTTGAGATGGAGCATTTTTATTTTAGCAGTTCTATTGTTTGCTTTAATTCATCAATGGTCTTGTGAGTATAAACCCGTTCGCCAACATCCTTTGATTTATGCCCCATAATCAAATCAATACAACGCTTATTCGCGCCAGCGGAATCAAGACGACTACGGAATGTATGGCGGCATTCATGTGGGGTATGTGAAAGATTTAGGGCTTTCATTATCTGATACCAAAACTTGTAATACGTGCCGATTGATATTTTCTTACCATTATTACCAAAAAGAAAATCACCATGGTCGCTCATCAGCGTCACCCGCTTCTCAATGAGGGGGAATACTTTTGGATGTATGGGTACAATTCTATCCTTGCCAGCGCGTGTTTTTATACCACCCTTAATAGTACCTTCGGTGAGGTTCACATTACATATTTGCAGGTCGAGCAGTTCAGAAATGCGAAAGCCCGTATACAACAACACAAGCACGGAATCTACCCATGACATACCCACCATATCCCAAAGACGGTTAATGGATTCATCAGTAAATGGGGTTTTGCTGGTGTCTGGAATTGGTTCACTGGTAAGTAGTTCTGAATAGCGGCTATTTATAATGTCCAGTTCAAGAGCGAATTTATCCATATGCCGAAATAGATTCTTGATTGCACCTTGTGTAGCGTAGCCATAACCACAATTATCAATACAATCTTGCATGTGGTAGGCTTTTATTTCTTTGTATTTCTTGTTGTGTAGCGGGTGACAATGATTGTATGCGGAAAACAACGATTGTTTATTAGCATGTCCCAGCTTGACCGCCTTTTTTTCTTTCCACAACTCAAAGAGTTCTGAAAATGTGGTTTTAGCCTTATCAACGTCCCAAGGGTCGTTATTGAATTTTGCAAGTGCAATCAAACCCGCTTCACGGGTAGGGAAATAGCCTATTACATTGTATATTGGGTGTTGCCTTGAATTAAATCCGATAGTTTTACGTGCCACATATGGATTACGGCGGTTGCCACTTAATTTGACAACAGAACCATAGCCGTTTGGGTTCTTCATGAAAATCACTCCCATATATCTTGACATGTGCATTGCTACACTGTACTATTGGAATTGGAGATATAAATTGGTCAAATAGCCATCTTTGTAAGGAATCAAAAAAAGGAGTTGGGGCAACACCCTAACTCAAATGGATTTTTATGTGTGAAAATAGCCTATACTTGGATCAGTGGGGCTATTTTTAGTTAGTAGTTTTATTAGTTCTTGTTGTATACTTTAAGAAGCTCAGAAAAGGTTTAGTTACTGGGATGTTAAGTTCAGTTGTTGTTGAAGCCATTCATGATATGCACGAAGAAGAGCAACCAATGTATCGCTATATGATGCTGAACTACAGAAATTGTATTGTTCCATATACTCGTCAAACTTATCAAATGATGAAACTTCTGGAAGGTCATTTGCAAAATGCTTGAGCGGAATAGCTCTAATTGCTGATTCGTCAAATTGATTTAAGAAGACATCAAAGTCTGGTAAGTTCATAAATACTATCTCCTTTATCTGATAAAGAATTATTTACAAAATGATACCCTAAAGGACATGATAAAATGGATATTACTGATAGGAAACAAGTTGAAGCACACGCAAGAAAATATGCACAACATGCAATAGCTAATCAATATACGTCGAAAGGGGAACCCAAGCTGAGACCTAGTGAGCGCGAACCACGCAAAGTAGGAGACGGCATACGTGGTCAAATTGGGAAAGATTTAAGAGAGTTAAGCAATATTGCAGAGTCACTACGATTTATGGCAGACAGTGCATTTTATGGGTCACAGAGTGCAGAAGCGGGTAATTGGGAATCAACAAAGGCTCTTTATGCATTAGGGCGAACTAATTTTATAAAGACCTCAAGAAAGATAACTGCACTTGCGGTAATGGGCGTGATTATTGGCGCGGCGGGTTTTATCACAGCAATTAAGGCTTACCAAAAGTAGCATAGAATTGTTTTCCAATAGATATGCTAAGTATCTCACCACTTCCATAAATCACGCGTATATATTTCCATCTATCAATATCCTCAATATTTTTCAATGCCAATCTTAAAGATTGCGTATCAGGATGTATAGCCGTAAGTTCCAAACCATCCACAGATATCTGATCACGAACAATTGTCTTACCAATTGACAATTGCAGTAACGTTTCCACTATCTCCATTTCATAGGCTGATAATTTCTTCAAAATTTATCCTACATTCTACCCCCATGACTTGGGGGCTTTTTTATTTTTAAGTAACCCATCCACCCTTGATGCTTGGAGCGGGTTGTTATTTTCTTATTACGCTTTTGTTCATCCAAGCAAACTAGCTAATGTTTCATATCCAACCCAAAATGCATTCCTTGTGTCTGGATTAAACATACTAGCTCCTACCACCATGTCATCAATAGCAATAACAACTACAATAAACGAACCACCACGTGTTACTATGATACCTTCTGCATTCATTTGCTCATTTGCTCGACCAAGCAACCATCCTTCAGTTCTAGTAACATAGACACTGCTTAATTGAGACATCATATCCATATCTAAAAGTGATGCATACCCTTCAGTGCTACTTACATCCATTAGTATCATCACACTTGCACCACTGTCATCCATAATTTCATATCCAAAAATTTCAATAGTATAAGTAATCAGAGTATCCCATATCCCAACATTCTGTATGTACTCTTCAAAATATGTTTGAGCAGGAAGTACAAAAGGCACTCGTCTACCTACTTGCGAAACTTCAACTGTTTCATCAGTGTTGCAAGCGGACAGTGTCATTAGTATAAGCATAAGCGAAACCATTACGAAGATGTTTATAATGCGTTTATATTTCATGTGAAATTCTCCTTTGTAAATTTATTTTTAAGTAACCCACTCTTTTAGATATTAGAGTGGGTTAAAATATTTTAATCACAAATATTTCCATTTTTAAAAATTTATTTCATTATTAACAA
>Ga0123355_10009659_pt1 | contig 14701 bp, 9 predicted proteins | sample TergutEmb28metaG_3_FD_89872 | JGI IMG/M metagenome (GOLD analysis project Ga0123355, IMG submission 89872) | Embiratermes neotenicus P1 segment gut microbial communities from Petit-Saut dam, French Guiana - Emb289 P1 | ecosystem: Host-associated > Arthropoda: Insects > Digestive system > Gut ...
CTGTAAATGTCCATACAGGCTTACGCTAAAAATACATTAACTTACAATTAAAATTCGCGTAGAACGAAAATTGTCAACGAAAGAGGACCGCCCACCGGTACATTGTCACTTCTCTCTTGATTAAACCACATAAGCAGCGCCTCACGACGTCACCCCTTTCAGGCCTTCGAAATCGCTTTATTCTCTGCCGTTCTCTTCAAAAGCACTAATGATTTTGATTCTGCCTTTCCTAATCCTTTGGATCACACATTTCATAAAGACCAAAACTCCCGACACGCCTCATCTTTCTGTTTTCCATTTTATATTTGTTGTATCACTTCAGCTTTTCCTTAGACGCTCAGAGCCATCCTTTTATCCCTGACTGTAGCCATGTTATCACGTTACCAGTCTGTTGTTAACTGCAGAAGTAGAAACGTAGAGGGCAACTTTACACACAAAGTGAATTACCATCACTGCTGTCATTTTCCAGACCTGGAATTTATGCAGCTACTGGAAAGGGTAGAGTGCTTGTCATCTCCAGGACAAGGTGATGGTTGAATTCTCAAAACAGCATACTTCTTGGAAAAGTATATTGGAACTTGTAATTGGCAATGTCATTATATCGAGGTAGATGATCTACTGTATGTCGTATTAAGCGAGGAAGAAAAGCACGTGCCTTATGGGGAAACTGCTGATATCACAGAATGTGTAAGGCTATAGCGGAGATGTCGCACAAACTGACAGCGTCATAACCAAGTTCAACTGTATATAAACCACCTGCTTGAACATTAAACAAATTCTGCATCTTGCCCACAGATTGCGTGTATGAGTTTCGTAAAACACAGAAGAAATAGCAGACAGTTTTGTGCAAGTAATAAGTTTCTCTCTGAAGATGGTGTATATAAAACACGTCGAAACATGTAGGAGAGAAGTGATAGAAACTTGTACTGAAATAATGATGTGCAATTATTTGGAATATTGAAAAAGTATTTGATTAAAAAGTGTGTAATCCATTTAGGTAAGTTCAGCAATTAACATTTTTTGTCCTTAGTACCTCAGTAATACACATGCTACTGCAAAAACCTAACAAGTGCTTTGTATGACAGGTCACATGCAAACTTCAGATGTAATTAAGGTAAGGTTGTACAGAAAGTTCAAAACAAAGTTTGTAATACGCGGCGACAAACAAAGTTTTAACCCCTGTAACAGGGGTGTTCAGCTAGACGAGATTCGGAAGCCACAATTTACGAGGCAACGTAGGCAAATAGCCATGCATTAATTCAATAAACTGTATTTTTCACTATTTTCCTTTACTAAACGAACTAAATACACACAATATTACTGTCTTTGCATCACTGCAACATGTTTCGGCACTACTGTGTCACCTGCAGGGAGCTTCTACACCAAATTTTAAAACTGTCTGAACTCTGATAGAGACTATCGAATAAAATCTGTCATATTTTGGATACTTTCAAAACTTGGTGTAAGAACTCCCTAAGGATGGCGCAGTAGTGCTGAAACGTTGCAGGGACAAAGCACCGTACTAGTGCGTACACTTTATATGAACTTAGCTGGTTTATTCAATGAAAATAAGTTGATTGAACTGAACGGGATAAGGTCCTTTAAAATATTTTTTTCCTTGCCCAGCTACAGTCGGTCAATTTCAAATGTTAATTAGTCTGATATATTTAGAGTACTTTAAAACGGCCAGCCTCTTGCGTATGCAAACTACCCGAGTATTAGTTTTACGAGCAACTTGCGCGAGCCACAACATCGAGGTGTGCGACCCATGTTATGGTCACCCCAGCTATATAATAACAAATTAAAAGTGCTTGTGACATAATGGTAGAAAGCACAACGGTTCCGGTGGATCAGTAATGTTATCTGGGAAACATTTACCACCGACTCTAGTACAGATAACACTTAAGATGGCGTTAATGTGGCTGACGAAATGGGCATGACGTAAATCGTGTGACGTGGTTGCAATAAAGGGCCGCTGGGGTCTGACAAACATATATAAGTTCTATAAAGCTTTGGTAGTTGGCAAATGTGAATAAAATGGATCTGTAGCCGACAAAGTGGGGTAGGAAGAAGGGGAAACGTAACTGCAACGAAACAACAAAATATAGAAGCATTCTTTATTACCCTCCCCCACCCCACAACATCCCCCACCAACTTCCTCGCGAGTCTCATATCCGTGCTCATATTTTGATGACGTCAAAAGGTAGTAATCCATCGCGCATGCGTAATGCGGCAAAACGTCTTGACTAAATCGAACTCCCACGACCCGCACTGAATTTCGAAAGCCAAACGCCGCTCCCAGAATTGCGCACCGTATAAAAAGAGACTGGATGTTTTAACCCTAGACAACCCAGTGGTACCTATACTTACCACTAAGTTTAACATACAAAAAGACTACGCATTTTTTCAGTGGTGTGTTTATGTTGTTTCGTACCAATCACACAACAAACAACGATTACACCTCTACGCACAATTAACAGGTTCATCTTTATAATGGACAGAAGGTTTGTTCTCTTTGAGGTAGGTACTTAAATAGAATTTAGGTACTAATCATTACACGGCTGAGACAACATTCTTACAGTACGAAGGTGATATGTACAGGAATTTATATTCTGAAATCATTTTTAATATTATAGGCCTGGCATACTAGCGGCAATGCAGTGTTGTACAAACGAAAATGCGTTTCAGGCAAACAGTCTCCACATTCAGCATAGAACAGCTCAGTACAAATTCTCTCAAAAAATTACTCAGTGTACAATAATTCTCAGTTTAACATTTTTCCCGTAACCTCTTACACAAAAGCACTCCGTCTGACCACGCTCAGAGTATGACACCGTACATATTGTCACTTATTAATATTTTGCAGATTTCGAAAGATGACTCAAAAGAACATTCTAAACAAAGTAACCTCAATCGTATTTAAAGCGTCAGCTAGTGCCGCGCAGGCAATGTGCGTATAACGTAACATTGAGGCGCGTTCGTACAACCATTGTTGCGGTGGAAAAGCGATATTCTGAGTGTGCGTTTGTAGCCTTAGGTACCCAGCATGCAATGCGCATGCGCCATATTGTCGTCTGTGGCCTCTCCGGTTCTACAATATTTTCCCACATTATCTCATAAACTGCATGATTTTCGAAGAAAAGTTTCCTGAACATAAAGTGTGCGTTTTAATCTTCTCTACAACTTTTGTCCGAAACATTTCTCATTCTAAGAAGAATTGGGCGAGACAGTCTTGTCCGATTTTAGCAAAACTTTAATTTTCTCAAGATTTTCGAAAAACACTCAAACATTAAATTTCATGAAAATCTGTCGGTGGGAGCTGAGGTTTTCTACGCGTAGACAGACAGACAAGATGAAGCTAACAGTCGCCTTTTGCAATTTTGCCAACGCATCTAAGAACAGCTCAGTTCATGACGTATAGCGAAATAATCGCCATTTGTTCTGAGGTCCATGCACCGTGTGGGCAGAACGTACACTTTCTGCAAGATAAACTTCGTGGTATACATAGCAACCACTACGCTTTGAAAGTTTAATGACGTTATGAACAGAAAACAATGACACTGAGGTGCTCCGCGAAATGAGAAATTTTGAGAAACATTAATTTAAATATTAAGGAAACAGACTAAGTGGATGATGAAAATATGATATTAAAATACGCAATGGAGCTTGAATATGTGGATGTGTGGGCTTGTGGATTTGTACTGGAAAAATCTGGGTCAGCACTTTACAATGGTGGCAAAAATATACAGTTGTCCCTGTTCACGCCTTGAAGGTGTGTGTGTGGGGGGGGGGGGAGCAGAGTTACTGCTCCAATTATTCTTAACATAGGCACAATAGGGATATGAGTGGTTAGTTTCACGTCCCGACCGCTTTGCCCCTTGGAAAGAACCCCGGTGCCCACTGAACTGGAGGCTGCGTGAGACCCTCAGACGGACTGGATGATTTGGAGAACAGAAAAATCTCTAGTCCCTGTCGGCATTCGAACCCTGGATCCCCAGCACGTAGGCTAGTCACTATACCGACTGAGCTATCCCGGCTCCCCTACGGTTTATAACTGTAATATGAGAAGAAAAATGGTAGTGCATGAAGAATATTTTCTTATAGAATGGTTGCTGGGAAAATGAATAATGGTGGGAAAATTGTTTATACCGCCGTACTGTCTGTAATGCGAAGGAAAGCATCGAGATAGGTTAGTTTAAACAAAGAAATTCGAGAGTCAGAGTAATGTGGAGGAAATTTGAAAGATGGTGCGTCCCCACTACCCAGCGGAAGAGAAAGATATTTAACTGTTATGGAACGTACGGGAATTCGGAGAGAAATCCGTTTTAAACAGTGGTTAAATATCAATGAGGAGATAGCGTATAGAAAAGTTAAAGAACTGTACTCAGATCGTATACCTGAGACACCTATAGAAATGAATGAGATAAAATGTGAGAAAGCCAAACGAAGAAAAAGACACAAAGAGTCACAGATGAGAACGGACACGTGTCGCCCAGGGACAGACAGATTAAATAATTCATTGTAGATACATAAAGACCAAGGTAAGGGATGTATACTGAAGAGAATCTGGTGCTAGCAGTCACAGCCGCTGTAAACGTGTACGTGCCACTGAGAATAAACAAATAACAAATAATTCGTATTCAATCAACAAATTTTATCACGCTTGTGCGTCCATGACCCAAAATTATAAGTCGCTTCCGTCCTTCGACCGCCAACAGTACCAGTACCTGCTCAGTAACCTATAAACTACCAAACATTGATTGCCTATTATATTAAACATAGGCTGAAAATTTTGTTCAATGTCGTTGTTTGCACACGTATTTATATACATATTATTCTTTCCACTTGTACCATAGTGTAAAGTTGGGCGGATCCAGTCAACTACACGGTGAAAAAGGCCTGGAAATCACTACATTTCACAATGCGAATAATAAAAAAGGGTAATAGTAATACCGAAAGTTTAGCCTATATGTCACTTGTAAGTCCGATTCTTCAATATGGGGCCCCGTGCTGGGATCCGTACAGGGAGGGACAAATAAGTGCTTTAGACAGGGTGCAAAAGAAAGCGGCCAAACTTGCACATCATACGAACAGTCCGAACTTGGAAAATTTGGCGTCGCGTAGAAACTTATCACGCATATGTGATCTCTTCAAAGCCTACTCTGGGGAACGCGCGTGGAAGCCTATTGGTGACAGATTAGAACGGCCACACTATCTGAGCAGGTTGATCATGAAAGGAAAATAAGGAGTAGGAGGCAAAGGATAGATACAGGGAAATATTCTTTTGTAAATAGGATCATCCAACACTGGAACCAGTTACTGGCAGAAGTGTTAGGTATTCTCCCCTGCAAATCAATCACTTTTAAAAAGAGGGTAAGGAAAGTGATAATTGAGTTGAATTAAAAGGAAGTAAAGTGTGCTGGAAACCAACGAAAAGTGTAGAGAAACGAAGTCTAGTGAAGTGAAAAGTCAAAAGTGAAGTGAAATGAACGAAGCAAAGTGAAGTGGAATGAGCTGAAGTGAAGTGCAGTATAGGGAACGGGGGGGGGGAGAAGAGTTTTTATGGAAAAGATTTATAGGAGTAGTAATTGATGAGAAGTGAAGGAATGGGGTGAAAGCTTGAGTGAATTAATGATTGTAAAAAAACAATTACAAGAAACTGTACACTGTACTCTCTTGCTTGGGTGTTTTACCTTTTGTACATGTTGTATTCTAATTTGTCTCGTGTGTTTTGTTGCTAGTTTTAAGTTTTCTTGTGTGTAATTGTTGTTGGTTAACCGTGTGTATTGTTGTATTTGTCTTGTGTGTGTTGTTATCTTATGTGTATTTGTTGTACTAGGTGGGCATTGCTGTTTTTTATTTACTTTAGATACCGGACTGCTGGCTAGAAGTCAGTATTCGAAGATCCTGCGAACGGCCATCTCGACACAGGGTTTTCTTGGTTTCCCTGTGCCTAAAAGCAAATGCTGAGATGGTTCCCAAGATCCCAAGTTGCCACTACATTCTTCTTAAATAGCCCTCCCGACTTAAATTTAGTAGTAACCAATTTCATATTTTGTATACATGTAAAATAACCACTGCCACTGGGTAACAACCCAATTTCAGTTAATAAATATTATTATTTATTAAATATATATTCAAATTGGTTAAAGGAAAAATTTTGTAATTTATCCTTGTACACACTCTATATACCGTGAGCAATAAATCTCTTTAAATAAAAGAGCTGAAAATGTACTGATCCTTCGGTCAAGGCTCTGGGTCTGAAAAATCCTGAGAACAAAACCTAGCAGCATGTTCCCCTGAAACCCTTGTAAATTTGTGTCATTGACAAGTTGGAAGCCCGATCAGTCGGTACTTCGCATCTCACACACCGCACAACCAACACACATTCTGTTACGGTTAGAAACATAGTCTTATATAACTCATCTTCTATACTCTAACCGTATTAAAAGTCTGAATGTATTATAAAGGAAAAGAAAAATTGTGAACATACTGTGTAATAAACTTCCAGCAACGCAATTTGTACATTCCTTTTAAAATATTCTAAAACCAGGCTGATGATGACCTTCCGGATTTGAAACATGGAACTGTATTTGACGCCGTATAAAAAGTTGTTGCATTCGATGGTCATTTGTTTACTTCATTCTTTATAAACACAGGACAGTGCATACAGTAAATATTGTGGTAGCAGCTTTAATAGAATATGTATATATATATATATATATAATTATAATTTTACAGACTAACACAACTTTCATGGCGATCTCAGTGGCCGTGCGTTCTACGGCCTAGGTCTACGGTCACTCGCCTGCTGATATTGCGGGTTCGAATTCCACCGGAGGCATGGATGTCTGTCTGTTGTGAGTGTTGTGTGTTGTCAGGTAGAGGTCTTGCGACACCCTGATCACGCGTCCAGAGGAGCCCTACCGACTGTGATGCGTCGTTGTGTGATATAGAAACTTCAAGAATGAAGAGGCCATGGACCGCGTTAGGCCGCAGCGCCACAGAAAAACAAAACAAAAAACCACAACTTCCATTTGTAAATACAATTAAAAGATAATTAAAAAATCATGACAGATATATGTTTCGGCTTTTTCCATTAAGCCATCTACAGGCTGTGATCCATAAGGTTTTTATACACAGGTGACGTCTCAGAAAATACGAGAGCACTTTCACATGATTACTAAAATATATTAGGATGTAAAATATGAAATTTGAATGTAATTATATAATAACATATGTAATAAAGGTAAAAAAGTAGGCAAATAAAAGTTGATGTGCAGGGAATCTATTTATGGAGCAGTCTTGTATAGAACTGTATGTTGCGATGGTAGCGCGGTAGCCGCAATGCCATTTATTTAAATGTGCCTTTCTCAGCTCCATCAGCATGCAAACAAAACGCTGCACAGTGAACTGCCAGTCCCGCTTATCGTTTGTAAATGAGGCCAGTACATCCGGTTGTTCTACAACGCTGCCTCTTATCACGACCCTAAATAACTTGTCCCTCATATAATCAAAATCCATACGGGTGTTAATGAACAAACGACAGGAAAATGATCCTTTATTTAGGGACAAAAGCGAGCTGTGGGAATATAAAAACAAAACCCATCACAAAAGAGTAAAAATTTTGTGTCTTTATTGTGCAGAATTATGCACACAGCCCTTATTTACCGGGTTCGTTCGTATATAAATCAAACTTCAGTAATTAACTTGCTTATTTATTATAAAAGTGCTTATATATGTGTCTATATATATATATATATATATATATATATATATCCCCGTTTACCCAATGTGTTACACTCAACGCAATTGTTCCGCGAAATGATAGCTTTATGAATTCAAAAGGTCGTCCAACGACTGGAGCAATACTGGCTGAACAACAGAAACGGTAAACAAGACAAATGGCTTAGGATCAGACGAAGTTATTATAAAATTATATATCCCAACATTTGCCTGAAAAGACTGTATAAACTTTCCTGAACCTCAGCCATAATAATCACCACGCAGTACACAACTGAACACCAGACTCCTCATAATCACCCCTCGACCGTTAACACTGAACGCCACTGCCACCCAATTAATCATCACGTTTCGTAATTACTGTACAGACTGTTTCAAAAGGATCTGACCAATAATTTTTGTACCTTCATGGATTAGGCTCCTCACTCAATATTGTTCGGGTGATTAAATCGACAAGAATGAGGTGGGCGGGGCATGTAGCACGTATGAGGGAGAGTAGACGTGAATACAAGGTTTTGGTGGGGAAACCTGAGGAAAAGAGACCACTTGGAAGACCCAGGGGCAGATGGGAGGATAACACTACGATGGAACTTCAGGAAGTGGGATGTGGAGGCATGGACTGGATTGATCTGGCTCAGGATAGGGACAGGTGGCATGCACTTGTAAATGCGGTAATGAACCTTCGGATTCCACAAAATGGGGTGAATTTCTTGAGTAGCTGAGAACCGGTTAGCTTCTCAATAAGGACTCTGCTCCATGGAGTAAGTAAGTAATGGATTAGGCACTTTCGTGTTCGGAACTTACACCCCCTTCCCCGTTTCCTGCGCGTCACTTCCGCTCGTCAACATGCTAGTTGTAGGACCTGTCGCCATTTTTTATGGTTGGTTTAACCACTTCCGTTTCCAAGCACCCAATTTGTTATCTACTCAGCACAAATAATTCTCTCCTTGTATCCTCACTTCATTTTATCTAACTCGGAAGAGCCAGTGACAGTTCTTAAAGAACAGTTCGCACCACCTGAACTGCCCAGCGATTGTATTCATCTGAATCCAAGGTTCACCGCCATACCAAGTGTGTGAGTAATGTTCGTATCTTCAAAGACAATTTACAAGCTGCAGCTCAATAGACCAGACGCGGCACACTGGCTACGTCACAATTACCATTCTTTTGGCGGCGATAATGAAGATCGTCTTGTAATATATGACACCGTAAATCTGCTGCCTCCACCGTCAGCGTCTAAGGAGATTCTTCTACCATGAAGATGTGGAAATTAGGTTATTCTTCAAAACACACGGTCCTTATTTTATCAGACAACTGTCGCTAGTCACTGCCCGTCGGCTAGTTAAACTAAAAAAGAAATCCGACGTACCAAGAGCGTGTTTGTTGGATGTGACGTGTGTCTGAGAGCCGAAAGCAAACATTTAGAAGAACTTCTTTAATGTATAGTGAGTGGATAAATAGGTAAAGGTAAAGTGATCCCGTTACAGGCCCGGTGTGGCCCAGAGGGTGGGTAGAGGTATAGCTCTACTCTCCCATGACCGCGGCTCTAGAAGGGGGTGAGTGGTCAGCAGCACGTCCCGGCCGCACTTTACCCCCGGGAAAGGCCCGGTACCCATTTTACAGGCGGCTGGGTGGACCCCCAGGGCCGGTCTGGACGGGTGAAAAATCTCGTCCCCACCGGGATTCGATCCCGGACCCTCTAGCCAGTAGCCAGTCGCTATACCGACTGAGCTATCCAACCCACATAGTGAGTAGATAGATAATGTTAAGTGCAATACAGTGGAGTAAACGCGTGGATAACGATCCTCAAAAAACTGGAAGAGTTATGACAGCTGCACTACCTACTGTGACAAGAAACTGTCTGATTGAAGTCGTGACGCGAATTGGCGGACAAAACAATGTCCGTCGCTTCCGACAGGACATCATAGCAGTATTACTTCCTCAAAGTCCCCGTCATTCCGCATGAAAACCTTGAACGCAAGTCTCACAAACCTTACGGTCCTGCTACCTCAATCACGTAACTGCAGCTACTACGTAAGCAGACGCACACTGGCGCCCCCACCTCTCTGAAAGCAGAAACACATTGATCCACGCACACAAGACTTCGCTTGTCAGAAGTGGAGACCGTTCCAAACGCCCTTCTCAGATTAATGCTGCACTTTAACTGCATCGACTGTTCTCTTACCTCTGTGACACAACTTTAAGACCTGTACGGAGCAGAGAGTCTGTATAAGGTTCCCCACAAAATCTACAGTTCCCCTTCAGGCCATTTTGTGACACTGCATCCGCTGGTAAAACAAAACGGTTGATTCACAAGGGCGGGTTCATTGTTGAATCTGGTAGAGCGCTGCCATCTGATATGATCTTGTAAGCCAATATCGGAATAAATTTGAATAAAATGATCGACCAGCAACAGACCTCAATCAAGGAATAGTGACTAAAGTCAACTATAACCACGAATTCCAATACTCTAGGCTGATAATATTGAATGATATCACAATGTCCAATGCACAGCCACAGACTCTATTCGGTCACCGGATGTAACGCTACAGAATCCAATACAGTCTGCGGTTTCTCTCGTCGAACAGACGACGACCCTTGTGGCGTCTCGCGTCCAAAACATGAACCTTGTCACTCTCCAGTTCTCAGAACAACGAAGACCACACAAAGCAACTGCCACAGACGTTCCGCCATCTTCACTTAATGTTCTTGCAGAATGCATTAGGGGCCCATTTCTTCACATGGCGTCACACGTCACTGTCGTCTTTGTTACCGTTAGTATCGTTATCCACATTCCTCATTTCACAGCAATTTAGCCGGTTCTCAAACTGTGCCGGTCTCACTGACCAAACACTACTTGTTCTCTGTTCTGCCGAAATCTTTCTAACTATACGACATATATCCAGTATCACGGTTTTCTTTATTAGAATACAGAGAGCAGGACGTATTTTAAGCAGTTTTAAATTGTCGTGTAGTCTGTTTGGGATAACCCAATGTGGATAGTACTAATAGTATTATATAAGCCGTTTTCAGTTGCCATATTCTCGTAAGCTCTTCTTTCAAGTCTGTGCACTTTTGGAGTCTCCCAGTGATGGCGTTGTGAAGGTTGTGACTGTTAGAAATTGCTGCATCTAATGAGCGTGGTGTTTGGTGGTTTTGTCAAACTTAACTGTTCTTATTGTTATTAATATTCATCATCATCATCATATGTTCTTCTTCTTCTCAGTCCTCACGGGTCACGTCATTTCACTGCATGCACTTGCTCTAGACGCAGGATAATTTCCTGCTTAAAATGAGCTCAACGTCCTAAATAAATAAACAAATAAATGTACATATATTCGAACACTATTATAAAATTTGACTTTTTTTTGACATTTGTGAGACCGTGCATCATTTGAACAATGATGTAAGCAACCAAAAAGATGGAACAATTTTCCTTTATTGAACTTTTTATTGATCTATTTGAATCTGCTCTACATGTTTCGGGTGACAAACTCGCCCATCTTCGGGAGCTCTTTTAACTGTACATACAGAATTAGTACAATGTACCGATATTGCTGCCGACCACCGGTCGGCAGCAATATCGGTACATAAAAAAATCAATATAGGAAAATTGTTGCATCTTGTTGGTTGCTTACATTGTTGCACCATTATAAAATTCTGGTATTAAAACTGTTACACTGGCGCAGTCCATATAACGACTTGCTACGCGACGGACGGTCCGGGATCGAAACCCGGTTGAGGCGAGGTAACCCAAACCCGTCCAGACCGGTCCTGGGGTCCATCCAGTCTCCTGTCCGGCGGGTACCGGGTCTCTTTCCCGCGGAGGCCGGGATGTGGTGTTAACTAACAACCACCTTTTAGCGCCGACGTTAAAGAAAGAGTAGGTCTACCCCCACTCCCCTTGCAGTCTTCATAGCAGGTTGTAGAGTGAAATTTACCGTTTTTATAACCGTCTCTTCTATGGTCTTCCTGGATCTCGTTTTATCTGTTGGGTCAAATCTGAAATTTTAAAAGGTGGGGATGGGGGCAGATTCCCCAATGTTCCATCTTTTCCCTGTGTCCAAATAATTCAGTTTGGTAAACATGAGCAGGTAGCAGTAATCTTTTAACGGTGTGACTGGACAGCTTTGTATGTATGTATGTATGCATGTATGTATGCATGTATGTACGTATTCATCCTCAAATGGTGACATTACAGGAATATCTTCATAGACAGTGACACATGCACCAATTCGGATCACGAAACAAAATGCAAAGAGGGTCTTCATCCTGCCGTCACTGAAAGATTTATTGGCTTTAGTCATCCGACATTCCGTGCTTCTCAGCACACAGAATACAGAATACTTGTGATAAAAATACAATGCAGTTGAGAAACAGCACAGTAGTGAGAACGAAAAGTAATGCAGACTCGACGATAATTCAATTTAGCTTTAACTATCACTTGGAACCTCGAAAAACTGGAAGAAAAAATTATACGGTGTGATGGGACAGGTGGGTGCCTTCATCCGCACGGAGCCGCCTTATGACTATTGCAAGTGGCTGTGATGAACAAAACAGAGTCGCCTGTCAGTTCTTCGCAGTAGACGCCGGGATAACTGTGTGCGAAAAGGGCACAAGTGGCACATAACACACCGACTGAACAACAGTGCAGTGCAAGGAATGTAAAGAGACAGTTAATCTTTGCTGACTTCTGTACGTCTTTTGCATTGGGAGAAATATTTCTAAATTCTTATTGTCCAGAGCTCCTAGATATAAATTCAGAATGTAATTCTTTAATTTCAGAACAATAATCTGAATGAAGTCCGAAATTAGGAGATACGAAGAGGCATAATCTGATCTCATTAGACACGTCAGTCCGAAACGAAGTCAGATGTGAAGAATACTAGTCTACTGGACGGCTGAAATGTAAATATAAAATAAATTTACATAAGTAAATACAGTGCCCCTCACATGAAGAGAAGAACAGAGGCAAAAAGACGAAGGAGAAGTTTGTGTAGTGAGGAGCTTCATTACTTGCATACTTCACCAAATATTATATAGGTTGTTCAAGAAAACTGAATAAGATGGGAAAGGCATGTTAAAAGCTCAGTGCGCACGCGAAATACACAAAACGTTCTAGTGGGCAAGTCTGAAGAAAGAGATAAACTGGAATATCCGGGCGAAGAAGAAATGTTAACATGGAATGCAAGGAGTGGACTGGATTTAGCTGGCTGAGGATAGGGAGAAGTAGCACGCTCTTTTCAACGCGGTAATGAGGTTTTGGGTTCTAAGAAATGCGGTGAATTCCTTGACTAGCTCAGGAACTGTTAAATTCTCAAGAAGGACTCTACAGTACGGAGAAAATCTTTCAGCCAGACAGTCACTCAGTCATTCCGCCAGTCAAGTAGATAGTTTTAGTCAATCAGTGAAGGGCAGAAATGAAAATATCCAAAGTGATGCCAAAAGAAAAACAACCGTTTAAACGAAACTCCAAATATGTTGCATGCGACCGTAATACTCTACCAGATCAGTTACCACCACAGCAGACACGCAGTTCATAAACACTAGCCCAGAGCACCGCTCGTTCATACGTCCACACTGCACACCTACAGCAAACACAGTTGCAATCTAAGTGGGCACATGGCTTGAAACAATAATGTCGCTTTGTGTCACCCTCTAATTCTTAACGCGAATAAAACTATAGGGAAACGTGACTGAAGGCAGCTAATCCACGTCGAGGTTCGAACCACGAAATTCCCCGCTACAAATTAAAATAAAATCCATTACTACGAAGAGCGTATTCTCCTTTCTAAACTTTCTTAAAATAAAATACCATAGTTAAGGAAAAACTTTGTGACAAAATTCTGAATGCACTACTAACCGTGTCTCCTTCGGATGACAAGATGCTACAATGTTCACGCGCTATTCCACGTCCGTTTTCATCGATGATTCTTTATTCCCTACAGGCAAACTTTTCAGATGTGCTGCATTTTTACCTCTTTTGCATAATCTAATTTAACCCCATGACCAGGCCCCGACCTCGAGGATAGTTTTGGATTATATTTTGAACAGGGGCCTACCTCACAATCGTCCTAAAACTATGATAATTTGAGGCTCCCTGTTTTTATTTTCTGATGAGTTATTATGACCGCTACAGAGAGAAATACAGACATCCTGCAGTGTAAGGAAAATTTAAAACATTACGACACACATACTCAAACTACTCCATTGCCTCGCGTTTATTTCTGTCGTAAATGGTATCCCATTCATCAGGTGACAATATAAGACCAAAAAAAAAGATATGACGTATAGTTAAATGTTCCAAAAGTTACCAATTAAATAGCACAGATGTCGCGGGACAATATTTTGTAATTTTAACACGCCTGAGTTTCAAAAAATGTGCTCACGACTGGCACCATAGCGCACGAAATACGTTACTCAATAAACCACAAAGATTAACAGCAAATCCAACGTGAATTAAAACGCATATACCAATCACATCCCACAATATTCGCTCACACAGCCCCAGATAAGAGAGGGCACGATTTTTTTTTAATTTGCGTGAAACGAACGCTGCTGTATGGTTCGTCTGCGTGTTGCTCTTACCAGAAGGACAAATGGATGCATCCTGGGAACCTTACAAAAAAGCAACGTTCTTTGAGAAGTCGGGGAGCACTGGATAGAAAAGTGTTCATTTTCGTTAAAGTCTGAAATCCGCCTAAATAACATGTAAATATTCAGTCCGTACCGCGCAGTAAACACACTCCATATCCGTTATGAAAACCAGTCAGTTAATGTTGTATAGGGAAATAATCGCTGTTTGTTCTCAGATCCACACAAAACACATAAATACACTGTTTGTGCAGAACGTAGAATTTCTTAACGTTAATTACACTTAAATTTCCAGCTCGAACCGCGCAGTAAACACTGCGTCTCGGTTATAAAAACCAGTCAGTTAATGTTGTATAGGGAAATA
>Ga0123355_10009660_pt1 | contig 14700 bp, 10 predicted proteins | sample TergutEmb28metaG_3_FD_89872 | JGI IMG/M metagenome (GOLD analysis project Ga0123355, IMG submission 89872) | Embiratermes neotenicus P1 segment gut microbial communities from Petit-Saut dam, French Guiana - Emb289 P1 | ecosystem: Host-associated > Arthropoda: Insects > Digestive system > Gut ...
AAAAAAAAAAGATACCACTTGGGAGTCTTAGGCGAACATGGGTGGATATTATTAAATTAGGTTTTAAGTACGGCCTGCCGCTGTTGACTTGAGTAAATGGATAGTATTTGTATAGTGCTGGGCTAATGTAAACATGGAAAACTACTTTCAGTTTCCATGGAGAGCGGTGTATTTATCTATCAGGTAAATGGCGCCATGAAAGACCTTGCTCCCTGGATTGATTCGTGCGGTAGGCGCCGAATTTGGTTATGAGTTACGAATCTGAATGGAGCGGTTCGGACCTATTAATGTAACTCCAAGCCATCATTTTGGAGGAACTGAGGAAACCTACTAACATCATTTTTAGTACAGATATTGTGGCCGAGACCGGAATCGAATTCATCCACATTTCTAGTCGGATGCGTTACTGCTCTGTGTACCTGCTTGGCTTCTTAATATTTGGGGGATCACAGGCTGAGGCAGTGATTGACAATATTCTGCATCCTGAGTCCCATAGGTCATTGTGTCACAAAATCGTAGTGCCACCAATTAAAAACTAAACTTTCCCATTCCCATGATTGAATAATTCAGGTTTAAGTAACTGTCTGTAAAGAGCAATGTCCCTCGTGAGAAGCTAATAGTTCCTTAACTAGTCCAGAAATTCCACTTAATTTTGTGGAAGGCGAAGGTTCTCATAAAATTTTATTTCTTTAAGGTCCCCTTTAATATTATACTCCCATCGACGTATGTGTTTTCGCAGTGTCTCTTTTCTTCGTGTGGCCTGTGTAAGGTTGCAGTTTTCTTTCTTTCCTCTTTCTTCTCCCTTGGTTTTGTTTATATTTGTCTCGTATTTAACTTCCTACTTCCTTCCCAGTTCGCCAATTTTATTCCTGCAACCATCTACCATACCAAACAGGCCTTCTAATAGCTACAGTTTCTTATTCCTTTGACCCGGTCCTGCTAGTGTCTTTCCAGTATCCTACCATTTTGCTCCCCGTTGGCTCACTGATCTGACATGCTGATGGTAACAGCAGGTTCCTCTCAAACCAGAACTATATGGTGTCACGTTCCAGAAGACTCTATTGTGAAAATTTTACGAGCCGCTCCTGGGTATTAATAGGGTTGGTTCTTAGGGAGTCCGAGACGGTTTTGCTGGAATCGCCTTCCGGTGGCACAGGGGAAGGGGGGGGGATTCTGCTCTTAGAAAATAAGGGTAGCTGCGGGTTTGGGATGGACCATCAAAAGGAACAGATGCTGCGTCTTGGAAAGAATTCCCATCCCATTCACAAGGGGTGGTCGTTATATGGAAGCGTCCAGTCCAGCCCCCTGCCCGTCAGTGACCTTAAGGTTGTAGAAGAACTACAGCGGTTAGACGAGGGAGGAATGCATCTGCATAACTCTGCCTGAACATTATGCTTGTAAGGTGGAAAATGGACTAGAAATTCTGACCATACTTAACAAGGAAAGCAGTTGACGATGCGGTCGAATTTATCTTCATGGCGCTTTTTATGCAGCTACCCCAGACCCAGCGTGAGCGTAGTGTTGACGAATTTCCGTCTATGGCAGTTATCCCACTCGCTACCGAACCCGGCATTTCTTTAATAATTCTAACACCAATGAAGATATTGCAAAGAAATTTGAACAGGAGTACGTTCGTTGTGTGAGAAATGAAGAGGAATGTGTGTGTAGTCGTTGCAGTATCTTCATTAGTGGTAAAATTATTAAAGAAATGCCGGGTTCGGTAGCGAGTGGGACACACTGTACTTTATATACGTATTGAGCCACTCTGTTTCTTTTATGAGGTGTAAAGCAGAAGGTATGAGGTTGGTCCTACCGCAATGACCCTTATTTGGCTATAATGTTGAGGCATATAGGGATTTATTTTTTAATTTTTTGGTTGCTGGAATTTTGAATCTGAAAGCCGGGATCGATTCACGTGTACTGCGATAGCGGATTGACGGCGAAGCAAAATAAGTACCTTGTTGTTGCCACTGCATGTGCAAGAATGAACCCACCCTCCAGTTCAACACAGTTCTTCGACAGCCAGGACTAACAAATTACCTGTACTGCTGTACCTCCAGTCTTATTTAACTTGCACCTGATGGAAGCCTGCACTTAGCCTCATGCCACTGTCGCATTACGAAAACGAAAACAGCCCCGATGTCCTTCGGATAGAAGGCTGGATAGACCCCAGAGCCGTTTCTGTACACAGTGGTGAAGAAAAAACCTCTACGACTTTTCCGGAAACCAAACCCCGAAGTTTCCTCTCGTGCGGTCCGCAGCATAATCACTACATCGTCAAAACTGTCGAATGTCTTATATATTACTACACTGAAAAATAGTACCGATTGTACATTAACAATGCATTTCCTTACAACTGAAACGCGAGGCGTGGACTGAACATTGCAGGCCACATGCCGGAGTAAATCCTTTCCACGTGATGCCGTAGTCCTACAACGTAAAAGTTTAGGCACTGTTGCGGGTGACGGAAGATATCCAGTGATTTCTTTAATTGGTGCATCCCATTGAGAAGTGTTAATACACAATGAATAAATGTTCAGCGAGTACAATGAGCTCAGCGGTACCATTAGTTCAGATATTTAGCCTGTGATTTTAGCTATATATTTAGCCTCTTTTGGAAAGAGGAAGTAGAAAGAATCCTCAAGTGCGGGGAATGAGAAGATGGAAAGAGTTGGTGGCAGATAGCAAAAAATGGAAGGACATTGTTCGACAGGTCAAAGCCCACAGTGAGCTGTAGTGCTAATGGAAGAAGAAGAAAAAGAAAAAGAAGAAGAAGAAAAGAAGAAGAAGAAGAAGAAAAAAAGAAGAAGAAGAAGAAGAAGAAGAAGAAAGAAGAAGAAGAAGAAAGAAGAAGGAAGAAGAAGGAAGAAGAAGAAGAAGAAGAAGAAGAAGGAAGGAGAAGAAGAAGAAAAAAAGAAGAATAATTCAGCCTCTTTAGGGCCAACTGCAGGCTAATATGAGTGCACATTTTGTGGAATACATGACTGAAAAGGCATTTTGAAATATCGTTAACGACTACATTTAAGGATGACTTTTGTGATAAACGTGGGGTCCCAGGTTTAATAAAGTAAGGACTTGCACATAGCATAGCCTACCATTCCAAAATAGTCTTACAGTCACATTAGGATAAAGATGGCTCAGTAAAGAGCCGAAACATATAAACAAGATTATAAGTATTCTAATTAACAATACTATGCCGGCCTAAATATTTGAACTTTTAACTACTGAGTCTTTAGACGAAGACCACTCAATTAAAGAGCCATCTAGTCAGTCAGTTGGGAAATTCCGAATATGAAGCAGGATTGTCATTCGGTGTTTCAATATGACTAAATAAACTGAAAACACTTGAGTTTTCAGCGAAACAATTTGTGTTTAAGAAAGATGGATTAGACCAAGCGAGCAGTTTAGGATTTGCGTGATATCAGACTTCCGCCGCAGTGTGAATGCTATCTGCCCTCTTTTGAGATTTTACGCAGAGTATAATGATAGTTACTTACCGACGTTTCGGGACAAACTGTTGGTCTTTTCAAGGGTCGAGGATTACTGGAGTCTTGGCCGATACGTTGTCCCGAAACGTCGGTAAGAAACTATCATTCTATGCTGCGTAAAGTCCCAAAAGAGCGCAGATTTCAGTTTAAGTTATTTACATAAGATAACGAGATATCATGAGTCATCTGTAGCAGTAACATGTGAGGGAATGCCAAATAAAGTAATATATCTACTGTAAACAAGAAATATGGCAGAAGCAGTAAAGAGACTCCAGTCAAAATTGGAGCAGCATGCAAACAGAATTGAAGACTTTGCACTACCAGAATTAATATATATAAATCCAAAGGGCAGACAGCTATGGCAAGAGGCAGATGAGGAGGGAAAATTTTATCCGAAACTTCCGATTATGGAAGGCGCTTTACTCCTTGCAATGGAAGGTGAGGACGTGGCGAGGAAGTCTTTGTGAACCGTACAGGGCACACGGGGAGGTAAAGGGATGATGCAGGTACATCTGGAACGGGAGAGTCGAGGATTGTATTGTACATGCCTACGGAATTATTGTTCGGAATCTTTCCGGAAAACTCCACACGGAAGACCAAAAAGGAGGTGGAGGACAACATGAAACTGGATCCCGAAGATTTTGATTGCGAGGTTTGGCTGCGTTGAAGCAGTGTCATGATGGATGTGTTGTGTCTGTGAAGGCGATACTGAACCTTGGTTTCAGCTGTTACAGTGAAACGGACTTGTCAGTGAAAGTTCACAGTAAGTTAGGAGGAAGATTAGTCTCAATTCCTGGAAGAGGGATCGTCGGTTTCTTTTCTGCAGGAGGCCTTAAACAGCAGACTGCTTGGACCCCCATTATCTGTCTTCTGTCACTTACAACGCCCACTTCCTTGGGTGTTGGGTTACCAACTGCTGCTTGACACGCGGACGACCACTTTCAGGGATCAAACGACCCCCAAACACCCCCTCCCTACACACATATACACACGGAATGACTGACAACGGCCAAACAAATTGGGAGTGGGGGGTTCTTGTGGTGAACACTCGGTCTGAGGCAACGACTATTAACAACACCATAAAATTCACATCAACAACATGCAAATATCATCTGCTGGCCTATGAGTTCGTCCCCAGCGTCTAGTTTACTTAGTGATTAATTATTTTAAATTTTAAGCAATGTAAATAATGGGCTAAGAGTGCATATTGTTGAGTGGCACCGGGGGTTCTGATGATGGTACAGGGCAGATACTTTAAAACTACTAAACTTGCGGTCTTCATCCATGGCCTTATTGGAGTAATCAACATGTTTCTGAAAGTGGATCCGTCTCCGTCTCCAGGTGAAAGAGTGACGAAGCACCTACTCCACTGCATCACATAGAAAAAACTATTCTCAGACATCGCGGACTGTAAAACCAACACAAAATGCGCGTTTTGATTTTCTCTGCAACTTATGTCTGAAAAATTTCTTATTCTAAGAATTCAGCAAGATCGTGTCATAAATGTACATACGTCTTTGTGTAAAGTGCCAGTTATTCTTGTCAGATTTTAATGAAACTTGAATAATCTCGACGGGTTTTCGAAAAATACTCATTATGAAATTTCATGAAAATACGTCCTGCGGAAGCCGAGATGTACCATACGGACGGACGGACCTCACGGATCTAAGAGTCGCTCTTTTCAATTTTGCGAATTTCCCTAAAACGTGATGCAGGCCAAGGGATAGTATTGGTTCTCCCCTCCTGTAAAGTATCCTAGACAACATGTGACCAGAGACATATGTATTCATAACCTGTTATTAGATCACAGTTTTGGGGTCGTTCAGATCCACCTCAACCTTCTGGCCAACTTCACTCCTGCTTCGGGTGATGTCCCAGGTCTTTATATCGTCTCGGAGACCGGCCATCCTGATTTATGTCGGGTACATACCGGTATGGCATCGCTCATTAGGCCACGACTGCTTCCTTCCACACCATTTCCAATTCATTACTGATCGTTCTATCTTTCGACGCTGTGCCGCCGAAGCTAGACATTGACAATGGCAGTAAACGGACCACAGATAAAAGAAGTTGGCAGCAAAGTCAACACATACTGTTCTGTTCCACACTGGAATTTTAATTCCATATGTCTGAGAATATTAATGCTGTTGCTCTGTTTTATTTAATTTTTGTGACGGACTCATTTGTTAAATAGAGATTCTCTATATATGGGTTAAAGTTTTTGGACATGACCTCAAAATTTTGAATTTTATTTTATTTTTTTTAACTTTGCACCGTGCCTTGCAATATTATCGTATAATATGAACCAACAAAATACACCTTTGTTAAACTAATACTTTAATTTTTACGGTGTCTTCTACATGTTTCGAACCCGAGGGTTCATTTTCAGGAAGACGGTTGTACGTAAGGTGTGATATAACTGTTTTCATGCCAGCGGTACATGCAGTCTGATAGGCGGAAGACTGTGTTCAGTGCCGAACTTTATTCCTGAGGATGGACCTTCGGGTTCGAAACATGTAGAAGACACCGTAAAAAATTAAAATAGTAATTTAATAAAGATGCATTTTGTTGGTTTATATTAGACGCTCAAAAATTCGCTTAGTATCAAATATCACGTGCCTAATTCGAATGGTTCCGAAGTCACCACCATCAAACTGAGAGTCAAAAAATACTCTCACGCTGCCACCTTCTTGTTATTTTACAATCCAATAAAAAATTCTCGGGCAGACAGCCGGGTCAAAATGAAAAATATTCGCACGTTTCGGGGACTGACTCCATCCCCATCTTTAGGGAGCTAATGGTGACTTGATATATAACGGACGGCAGGGAATTAAGCTTTTAGTAGCATCCTGAAGATGGGGACAGAATCCGTTCCTGAAACATGGCAAAATATTTACTCTCTGACGCCGCTGTTGTCAGTAGGACGTTTTATTCACTTTGATCGCCACCAAAACTTCAAGACCTACATTTTTATTTTATATAGCATAAAGGAAACATTTTATTCTCTCCATAAACCGTTTCAGGACGAAACGCTAAGTATCATTGTTGTTGCGTTGTTGTTACTCGCGCCACAACACTTTTCACATCCACAGTGTTGTTAATACGAACAGTAATACACTATGAAAACATCTGGATTGTCCTTCAGTAGGATGGGGTTCATAGCAACTTTAGTGAAGTCTGATGAAAGGTAAAGGTAAAGTGCACCCTTGTACAGGCACTGAAGTTCTGTACAGGCCATACGGCACATAGGGGGAGTAGAGGTATAGCTCTACTCTTTCTTGACCACGGCACTAGAAGGGGGTTAGGAGTCAGCGTCACCCCCCGGCCGCTCTTTACCCCCGGGAAAGATCCGGTACCCCTTGTACACAAGGCTGGGTGGGCCTCAGGGCCGGTCTGGATAGGTGCGGAAAATCTCGCCCCCGCCGGGATTCGATCCCCGGACCGTCCAGCCCGTAGCCGATCGCTATACCGACTGCGCTACCCAGTCCATGATGAAATAGTTCAAATGTCGAAATGGGCAAACACACACGTTTTTACGGAGGAAGGTTAGGTGAATATGAAGTCTGAATCTAGCAATTCAGCCATTTTCTAAACATTTTTCGCCATGAGCTCGTTGCAACTTGTTACTGCTGTTTCCATATAAACTAGTTTTGAAACTTTGGTGAAACATTCGTAATCAGTACTTGAATACCTCTGGCAGTCCCCAGTCCTGCCCTACATGTTCAACGTCAGCAGCTGGTTCAGTCTTCCCTCTGTAACACCAACAGCGGCACTCCAGTATGTCGGACTCGAGATCAGTCGTTGCGGTCAAAATTATTTCATTCCCACGAGATGTCTCCAGCGTCACCCATACGACAAGTTAATCATGGTAACAAACAAGTTTTGAAATTGAGCCTTCGGAAAAGAGAAAGGTTCAATCAATGGTGAGATTACAGTGATCAAAAGATACAGCGCCAGATGTGTGCGTCTGGTCCATATGCAGATTTCATTGATGATATTGGGAACAATAGGGTATGGCAGTTGATGTAAAGTTACCCAACATCCATCGGCTGAATATATAATTAGGAATTGATTTTAATAACTGTAACCGCATACAACTCGATCAGGTCGTAACGTATATAGTATGAAAATCATCCGGTTATGAATTAAGTTATGCTGTTAGTATTCAAGCTGATCCGTACTTAATATTCATACATCCTACATGTGACAGTTCATTGTATTGTGAGAGACGGACCGTTACCAAAGATTGATTTCCGATTGTACTGAGAAACTTGTAGGACAGCTCCTAACTTGTTTCAAGTGTCAAGGAGACAAGAGCTGGCAAAACAACACAATGTCCCTTCCTTGATACACTCAGCATAACTGCATGAAATTTTTAATGCATATCTTTATTTAAATTCGGAAATACTGTCTCATTAAAATTTTGTACGAGTTTGAGGTTCTCACGTGGGTCGGGATAGCTCGGTCGGTATAGCGACTCGGTACGGGCTGGACGGTCCGGGGATCGAATCCCGGAGGAGGCGAGATTTTCCGCACCCGTCCAGACCGGCCCTGGGGCCTACCCAGCTTCCTACACAGTGGACACCGGGTCTTTCCCGAGGTAAAGCGGCTGGGGCGTGGCGTTGACCACTCACACCATCTAGCGCCGAGGTTAAAGAAAGAGTAGAGCTATACATCTACTTCCTCTCTGGCCCTTCGTGGCCTGTTCTAGAGTGAAATTTGAGGATCTCGCGGCCTTGTGTGTTGAAATTACGGTCTTCTAGGCCGTGTGGTATTAAATGTTGCGTTTATCTGTAGGGTTGGAGACCGACACAGCAGTATGCAGCTTTACGCTGATATCTGTGTACAAGGAAAGACATCTAAACCCAGAGTATTCTGAACTCACAAATTAGATGTCCATCCATCATATTTTACGATATTTTCTACGTTTGGGTGATTAAAAATATTAATATTGGAGATTTAATTTAAACTCTGGCAAATTACAAGGGGAAAAAAAAATTATAAAGGAGGATTGTGGAAAATTCTAGCAGACATATTGTTGAAGGATAAGTGTTTAGCTGAAAAATAAGGGGCAAACTTTGTTTAAAGGAATATTTCTGTGAATTATCGCATTTTGCATGATACCACACAACACCCCATTTAACGCTCTTTGTTTCCGAAGCGTTGTCACCACATAGTGTTAATTACTGTAAGCGTGGTGCACAAAAAATTGGTCACATCAAAACAAAAAATATTTAATTTCTCGTAATGAAATTTGTAAGCTGTATGCTCACAGTCTTCATGCGTGTTAGTTTATTTAAAGGAGAGCGGTGATTTGTGTGTGCGACCTGCCCTAATGTTAAATAATTTGGTGCATTTCCCCAGGTTAGATGTGGCTATGAATGCATTTGGTAGGCAGGCGTTCTAAGAATGAACGTCGACAGCAAATCAGGAATTGCTAGCTGCAGAACGCACGCCACACGTACTGCACGAACATCACCCGAAATTAGTTTTAAGCCGCTTTCGCAAATCTGCGAAAAACGACTATTAGATTTATGGTGTCCGTCTCTCCGTCCGTCCGCATGAAAAACTCCGCTCCCACTGAAAGAATTTTCATGAAATTTGATATTGAGTATTTTTCGAAAATCTGTCGAGAAATTCAGGATTCATTAAAATCTGACAATAATAACGTTGCTTTACTTTAAGTGCAGTTTAGATTTTTTTTAATCATATCTCGGTCAGTTCTTTCGCAAAATGACAAATGTCTGGGGCAAAATATATAGAGGAAATCAAAACACACCTTTTGAGTTCAATAACCCCCCCCCGAAAATCGTGCCGTTTACGAGATAATTTGGAAGAATGTTGTACATCCGGACAGGCCACAGATGACAATATCGCGCATGCGCATTGCATGCTGGGTACCTGAGAATACAAATACATTCTCGGAATATGTAATAACTATTGCTTACCTACTGCAACAATGGTTAGACAAACGTGTCTCGATGATACATTATAGTACATTGCCTGTCTTGTTTATTACACCAATATTAGAGGAAAACCTGAATACATGAGGACTTCATGAAAACACGGGTGTAAATGGTAGTTCACTAATAAAACATGGTTTAATCCTTTTGATCATGTTACATGATGTGTAAAAATTTAACTTATGGCTTACAGAAAACACATTGGAGCTTGCTTCATAAAAAGAACCAGTCTGGTCAATTCTGTGTGCGAGAACATCAGCTTCCTAACCTTCTGGAACGTGAAGTCAATCTAAATTAAGCACTATTTAACAAACAGGTTCTTAGGTTCCCGAAAAAAAACATGGCATCGTCTTACAAAGGCAACCCGGTTAATGCCGTGTAGAGGAAATGATTGGCTCTTTATTTTCAGAGCCTGAAATTACTTGCTATTTAAAAAAATGCTTGGTTTACACAAAACATATGGCCTCTTCGTTGCAAATATACCGTGCTGCTAATACTGTGCATGGGAAGGGACTTCGTTCATTTTGTGAATTATATTAAACAAATGAATTTACCGAATGTGCAAAGTGTATGGTTTAATAGTAAATAGGTGGTAGGCATGCATGAGCATTACCAGGCTTTGGAGGGTACAAAGGAGCACTTTTTAGGATGTGAACTAGACTCGACTTGCTCAGAAGAAGTCCAGGTGTGGGATTTTGTGAACACGGTGATGCAACTTCGGGTTCGTATGTGGAAAATTTCTTGAATATTTGAAAGACCCTGGTTAGTTCTGAGATGTGTTAAATCACAAAGTTTACCGGGAAGTGCGTATGGAAGACCGAATTAGGTATCAGAATTGCTTCAGAACTTTGGTACTTGTTTCGTGGTATGACTGACTGAAAGGAGACGGATGTCACCATAATACCGACGACAGGAAACATTATGTACTTGGAGAAGTTGATTTTCTTAAAAACAGGTCTAAGTCAAGACGGCGATACGGGAGAGAGGAGACAGCATGTCAGGACCATGCCAGCAGCACCAAATCTGTTACAAGGACTGGAAAGGGGAAGCTTAAGCCGGGAGAAACGGGGAAACCAGAGAAAAACCGCAATTCTACGGGTTAATGGGTCCAAGCTGCGAGCAAAAACAGCAGGTCTCAGAACCGTGGATCATTTGCACCATGCCTTTTAACGGCGACCGCCACACTGTGACGATCATAGACAATAATTTTACGTGCTATCTATTTTTCTGTGCTCATCTGTTCGCAAACAAAGTGATCGGAACTTAGAAGCAATCAGGAAGATTACTATCTTCTGGCATATGAAGTCCTGTAATCTGGCCTGAAGATAGAAGAGCTAATTTTTCCGAAACGTTGCTACCTATGTACCACGACGACACCGTATCGAAGAACGCCGACATTTTAATATTTACCGCTGTGATAATTTTATATATCATACAAGACTGAAGTTGACATTTTAGGGTACTGCATAAATGACACGTTACGATTGTTACTGGTTATATGGTACAGTAAGGGCGCACGTGGTGGCGCAGTTGTTTAAAGCATTGAGCTACAAACCGAAAGGTCGTGGGTTTGAATCCCAATATCACAGTAATTTTTCATGGATATAATCCTTCCGGCCGCACTGCAGTCTTGGCGTCGACTTCGCCTCTAACAGAAATGAGTACCGGGAATATTTCCTAGGAGGTAAAGGCGGCCGGTGCATAGGGCTAACAACCTTACCAACTTCATGTGCAGATTGTCTTGAAATCTGGGAGTCTCCACCTCCTGGAACCCCCACGTGTTGTTTTACCTTTACCATTCTAGTATAGTAAAGGTAGTGTACCCTAGGTTATGCTCTGCGTATGTAGCTAGAAACGGGATACAAGACTCCACTCTGAATTCCGCCAGGGAAACCTCTTCAATACTGGGTACTCTCAAGGCAGGGACGGGATGACAATATGAATATTTTAGTGAAAGGCGTATCTGGATGGTAGGAGTATAGAAGAAGGTAGTGGTTCCGTGTACTTGTGGTCTATGTAGAAACGGTGTTTGTAGTTTCTGGTTCTGCTGGCAGACACGGTGTGCATTTATAATTACCCTGTGCCTCTAGACATAAACAAGAGGGTCTGTATCCGAAATTTGTAGCCCCTACGTATCATAACTGACGGAACGTAACCAAATACCTGGTACAGAGTCATCTTTCAGAAACTGCTAGTCGCTTAACTACCTATACATTTCGCCGTCAGTTTTTAAGTATGAAAACTTATCGACGTGATAAACTCATTCCACCATTGGAACCTATACACAGCCAGCTGGATCTAGAACACAATATCAAACCCCATCTCTTCAACATCTGTTTTAATACTATCCTCCGTTCTGTACCCAGATTTTCCAAGTTGTCTCTCTCATTGAGTTTTGCTGACTCGAATGTAATGTGCCTTTGTCCCACGCGAGATAATCCTGTTTATTCAATTCAATTAATAAGTAAGAGAATGAGGCGTCTGTCGAAGTACAGGCTTTATAAATAAATAAGTGTCCAGAACTGTGCCTGATACCTAGAATTTCGTCTCTGCCTCAACTTAAAGACACGACTTCTATAGACTAAAGCTTATATAAGTATTGGAGGTCCCCTTCCCATTTCTCATTGGTGTGCTATATTCAACAAACTAAAATGTCCCCATTCTTCGGACAAAAAAGCTCCTTAGTTCCCTGAACAACACCCGTTGTATTTATTGGGCTTTGGACATGAATAATTCAAGTCTAAAAAGTTATCGCGCTAGTTCCCTTGCGTTCAGGCCATTTATCCCACTTTGTATCATGTCACAATACGGTGCCTTCCAACTGTTTGAACGCACACACCGTGAAACGAACTTTGCCCATCCCCTCTGACGTCATTTTCAGTACTGGTTTTTTGCACGTTTTTAAACACATTTCTTTTATATTGCAGGTATGGTTACACCTAAAGGAAACTGGGATGCTGCTGAAAGGTACGACAAGTTAAGGCATTAAGTACAAGTTAGAGGGTGGTTACTTATGATCTTTTCAAATTAGAAGTTGTCAGTGGCTGTGTATACCAAGAGCAGGTCAGCAACCTCAAGGAATCTGCTAGGGACTAGGGACAATAAAATTAGTGCTCTTCACCCAACATCGTTTGAACTCTGAAATCAAGAGGAATGACCCAGACCGGGCATATAGCATGCATGAAAGAAATGAAAAATGCGTACATAATTTTGGTCGGAATAGCTATAGCCAAACCAAGCAAAGCCAAAGTGTTAACTGGGGGGCGGAGACTTGCGCTTCGCGCAAGTCCACTTCCCCCTGTCTGTTAGCCATTCCTGCGTTTGACTGAATTGCTTGGCTCAGTAACAGACACCTAAACTCTAACAGGGGAATAAGCTTACGCTAACGATTTTGAAGTCAACCTGAGGGCCTTGACTGATCTTACCAAAGACTAGGGTCTAGGTTGCCCTGGACTAAGTATGGGAGGGATAAACTTTGGTTGGTTGGCTGTCTGGGTTCTGAGCCCAGACTCGCTCTGTCGCATACTGGAGTTATGCGACGTTTGTCAAGCGCTTAGGTGAAGCCGCCTCGCCTGGGGGAGGGGAGTGCGGGCCGTGCCCCGACTTTGTATCGAATACCCTGGCATTTGCCTTACAACTGAGGAAAATCACGGAAAACCTCAGTCAGGGTAACCGAATGGCGCTCGGCTGTTCAGTGCCAACGCGAATCGTTTTGTCGACTTGGCCATCGCGGGCGATGGCCTCGACTAGCCTGCTGTCCCCTGCCGCCCTTGGCTTTCGCGTCAGGCGACGGGGTCAACCCTCGGTCAGCGTATCTGCCGAGTTGCCGATCTAGGGGGGGTTCCCCACATCAGCTAACCTTGAGTCAAAGCTCTCGGCCAGGGCTCTGATGTGGTCGGCAAACAGCGGAACGCCCAGAACCTCGTGTATCGGCCTGTCACTTACGTACCAAGGGGCACCAGTAGCGAGGCGAAGACACTTGGGTTTTAACGCCTGTAACTTCCGGACATGGGAGCGAGCAGCGGACCTCCACGCTGGGCACGCATAGTCCATCAGGGGCCAGATGATCTGCTTACATAGCAGAGAAGAGCTATAGGAAAGAGAGAGATCAAGTTGGACGTATTAAAGCGGACCATCAAGGGGGTCTGAGGGATGTTGGTGGATTCATCTGCCTCAGGTTCAGGCCGCTGGTGACAGTGTCTTGTAAACGCAGCAATGTACATTCCATAAAAGGTGGAAATTTCTTGACCACTTGAGCAGCTATGAGTTTCATAAGAAGGAATCTACCCCATGTAGTTACTATACATGGCAGAGAGCAAAGTCTTGTCCACATTCTAAAGTCCTGTAGACCAGTGGTTGCCAAGGCGTGGCCCGCGCACCCCTAGTATTCCGCGAGGCACGAATGTCCCCGGGGTTATATTTGATAGGAGGAAAAATACTGTATTAAATACTTTTAATATTTTACAGAATCACTCCGTGTAGGAAATGATACAGTTGTGTACATAGTGTTCAGCAGAATGTAAGGGTTTTTCTTCGCTTTTTTCTTGTTTTATTGTCATTACTGCTAGGAAAATCATAATTTTTGTAATGAAACTTTACACTGACTCAGTAAAGTTTCTTAGAGTTTAAACGCGTTCTTTGGTTGTAATTATTAGAAATATAAATGTTACCCCGAGTTGTGCCTTAGGGGCGCAGGATCTTACCTAAATCTTGGGGAAGGGATCCGCAAAGTTAACGAGAATTTGATAAAGGGTACGCGGTACTAGAAGTATTGAAAAACAATGCTGTAAACCATAAACTTACATGTACGAGTACTGAACCTGGTGTTCTGAGATTTGGACGAACTTCAGTAAATGTTCTTTAATACAAGGCAGTAGAAACAGAGGGCGCACGAAATGTAGAAACCAATTTCCTCAAAGAAGAAGAGTTATTTTGGAGAAAAGCTGACACAGAACACAACACTTCAGGGAATGTGATGCTGAGTAACATTTCTAATACATTAGTTGATTTTGATTGTCGCGAAAGCTGTCGCAGGGACTGTATAATCCAAATAACATACCTGTTCCGTATCTGTGAACAGCTTCTGTTAGAAATATTGTTAGGATGTCTGATAAATATTTAAGAACCTCAGATTCACGTAAAATTCCTGTTGTTGCACTTTACCAATTGTAACTATAATCAGAATGCTTACACAGATTTTAATGAAATTTTTCTAATTAAATTTCGTGAAAATATATTCAGCAATTCTT
>Ga0123355_10009661_pt1 | contig 14700 bp, 12 predicted proteins | sample TergutEmb28metaG_3_FD_89872 | JGI IMG/M metagenome (GOLD analysis project Ga0123355, IMG submission 89872) | Embiratermes neotenicus P1 segment gut microbial communities from Petit-Saut dam, French Guiana - Emb289 P1 | ecosystem: Host-associated > Arthropoda: Insects > Digestive system > Gut ...
ACACACACACACACACACACACACACACACACACACACTTCAGATTCGATTTTATCTATTGAAAGTGCAGGTTTCGCTCTTCGACTTACGCATTCTTTGTTTAAAATACATCCCATGAACGCATAATGTTGTTGCTGGTTCAATCGGCCTGCCTCCCCGTCCGTCCATATGCGATTGTTTAATCGTCAACACCAAATGTGTCCTCTTTTCGCGAAAGTGGAGATAGAAAGTTTTGAACAGTAAATGTCTAAATATAAAGGAGGAGGTACCGTATGGGAAATTGGTAAATGTATTAAAATCATGGAAATGAGAAGACAGATACATTTTTATATTAAGATAAAATGTTAATGGGAACCGAATGAATGAAGTTGCACCAAGAGTAGAGGATGAAAATGAAGGAGTATTTAGACAGAAACGAATTAAATATCGTAGGTCACAAGACTCAGTGTAGGGAATGTTTCGTTTAGAAAACCTGGAGTTCAGGTCGCAGCCCAGCGTAGTGTGACAGATGCACAAACTGCTACAAGTGAAGGGTGTTGCAGGTATAGTCGACTGGAAGATGTTTCTTTGATTTTTCTGCAATACTGATTAAGTGCTGTGCCTGCTTACCTTAAGTACAATGTTTGGCGAAACAGATTTGTAGCAGTCTTTCATTGAAGTTCTTTTTATTTGAACCAGTCCTTAATTCCCTTTTTTAACTGTCTAGGGATTTTAACGCAATAATTTCACAGCGCGATGTTAAAATAATAGATTTTGATTTCACTTTTGCGTATTTAGATACAAATTTCTATTTCAAGGCTTATAATGTTTTTATTTGAGTGTACTGTGCTATGTTTAAGCGTTTTGTGGGGACGGTAATAGGCACACAGTGTTCCTAATATCGCCAACTAACACCTATTTTTCTCCGCTTAAAAATTTCACGTCCGGAAGTACTGCAGGAAAATAGGTCGTGAGAACTTTAAGTACTTCAGTATCAAATTACACCCACACCATTCCCATCTTTTTCTGCATAATCATTTGTCCGATATTTGGGAGCGGGACGAAGTTAGGCACATTTTCTTTACAAAAGGTATTAATATTAGTTTACCTAGGCAAAGCAATGTAAAGCAGCATAAGAACATCGGACATATTAAAGCAAATTGTTTCATTTATTAAAAATTGGTCTTTTCAAACTAAAACAATTTACTGCAATTAAAAGTTGTTTTTTTTATTAACCTTCGTATTGCGCAGCTGATGCATGACACTGCATATCTTGAGATAACTTAGTGATAGAGAGGATTCGTAATTTGTTACGCATAAGTGAAGAAGTGAAGGCAGTGAGTTGTAAATGTTCGTTGGTCGGAAGGCTTAGGTGTCTTGATTTTATTGTCATTTGGGGAAGCCTTCTGCGCAGACGTGGGTTGATCCAAAAACGCTGTCAGACGCTGTCAGATCGTACTGAGGCGGCAAATAAGTCTTGATAGAGACCAAAAAGCGGCCGCGATCGACTGTTGGGTCATCTCTGATATAGTAGATCATCATCGTCATCATCATCATCATCATCATCGTCTCCCTGTCTCTCTAGGACTTCTTACATTCAGATAAACTGTGATAATGTATCCCTCAGCTGCTGTAGTGTACAGATGTGTTTTAGTTAATAGATTATATTGGAAACTATATCAAGAGGTCAAATTTTTCAATTTTCCACCCCCTTTTCAAGGTGTGAACCACTGGTACCCCTAACATGTATGTGTATATTTATTATTATTTTATGTAAATTTATTCTTATTTGTTTTGTCTGTACTAGTGTAAGGACTACTGCCACTGAGTGACAACTCATTTGCAATTAGAAGTAGTAGCAATAATAATAAGAGCAATAGTAATAATATCAACTGGTTGATTTTTGTAATGGACACGCACTGTGTTTACTGCAAGTCGGAAACTTGATTTCTGAATATTATTTGGAGGAACTTTCGACTTCAACGGCTCAGGCGGTTAGTCAGCCGGCCTCTTACCGCGGACGCCCGACTTCGGTCCGAGCTCGGTCCATGTGAAATTTTTGGTGGACGAAGTGGTACTAGGAAAGGTTTTTCTCCAAGTACTTCTGTTTTCCCCATTCAGTACTATTCCGCCAATGCTTTATGCTATTCTGCATCTATCTGTTCCTTTACCAGGACAAGAGGGCGAAGCATGGGTGCCTTCCAGAAATCAATACTTTTTCGGAAATCGGGCAGCATTGGATAGAAAAGTACTTTTAACTTGTTCGCAGGCTCCAGAAGGATAAGGATGGCCTGCTGTAGTGTCTCTTTTAAATGTCCACTGTGTTTCGTCTTTCCTGAAAGCGTGTTGTTATGCTTAGTTGCTTAAAAATATAGTGACCTAATTGTGAGTTCCTTCGTCACTATATGTTCAAGACGCAGGGCACTTCCTGTTCGGCTGTAGCTTCCTGATTCTTTCGCTAGTCGGTACTTAAACTTGGCGTGTTGGATCTGAGGTTCTCCACAACAGTGACAGTGACGATTACCGTCTTTTGGAATGTGATGCCGTGTAGTTTGGTAGACTGCTTCCAACGTTTTGGAGTTTGAGCTGGCTGCATTGCCGGTGTATTCGGGGTCAATTTGACATTGAGCTCCGTCAAATAAACGTATAATTTGTGAGACTAACTTTTTTTAAAACCTGGTAGCAGTTTAGGGGGGGAAGGTGTCTTTTTAAAGATCCTCTGCTGGCGAGAAACGAGGAAATTTAGAAATAAATCACTACGTTAACGTATTGACTGTGCCTTTACTTTCCTGCTGTGTGTGTGGTGGTGGTACGTTCTTCGTACACTTTGGCATTTCTTAAAGCAGTGTATGCGATGTCACACTGCGGAGAGCAGTAATCTTTACTTTCGTAAGATGTGACAATTCGCTGATACGGAATGCTGGCCAGCGCTGGTAACCTGAGCTAGCTGCAGTTCTCGTCGCAGGCACTCGCTACGTTCCACCCAGCTGGAGCCTCTGAAGGAGCGGTGGAGAGAGAGAGAGAGAGATATATATAGAGTGAGGGAGATAGAGATAGTCGGAACAAGGGATCAAGACACGAAACGAAGAGGCTTCAGACAGCTCCCTTCTCTCCCCCCCCCCCACACACCCAGACGCTGTGACCACTACGTTTTGTTACTGCAGAACAGCAAACGTGTCAGCAGTAATGGCGGCTTGCGATACAGTCCGATGTGAACCGAAGATAACAGCACCTGGGTCATGCGTCGTTTCTGATTTCATTTCGATGTGTTGTGTGTTATCGTAAGGTGGTGTGGGCATGTTTGGCAAATGTGGAATTGACTCCGGAAGTTTATTTTGTTTATCGTTTATATGTTTTAAGGTTTATGTAACGATGCTACAGCATCTCAGGTTAGCTTTGAAAGTTGGCATCGTTAGTGAATAATGAATCTGGAAGGACGTGGTAAAGAAGCGGGCTCGTCGTAGTTCAAGTAATCCTTGCTTTTCTTGGAGCGGCTGCAGAAAATATGTGGTCGTAGTAACCGGCCTAATTTGTACCCGGTGTCTCTTGCATATGACGTACGAGTGTTAGACATTGCGGAGAATTCAGTACACGAATAGATATGTAAGGGTCTGTAACGTTCCCTGGTTTTGACTCCACTGCCGTTTGCGGATGACTGGCATGATGCGTGCGAACATTCAAGACCTCTGCTTTAAAAGGCTGTTCATCTGTAATGATTTAACATCATGCGCCCGCATTCTGGGGTCATGTGGAGTCGCCAAGCACTAACGTCGCCATCACGACATATTTGAACACTGACATCCCATCTTGGCTTACGTTTACTAGAAATAATTTCGCACCGAGAATGCACATTCCTATTACACACTCATCTAGAGTTTTATGCGGCGGTTAGTTCCTAGGTCTCCTGCGAAAAAAAGAAATCCACGAAAAATTGACTGCTCCTCCCCCCTCCCCAAAACAATGTTTTAGTATTTCTTAGTGTGTTTCCTTTGCAGAGTATTGTGATGTGAGTTGCTGCTCTCTTCCCTTGAGCATCGTACATTGTGGATCGAAGGTCTGTTCGAGTTGTCGGACAGTTTTGATATTCCTTTCCATTGAACGGTCCGAGTGGTGTATTTTGATTCTTGGGGCGACCTCGCGAAGAACGAACCCGCGAATAGCGAGGGATGAGTGTTTATATAGCGCGGCTGACGTGATGAATGAATGAGTGAATGAGTGAATGAATGAATGAATGTGGAACATTGTTGGAATGATACTGAAATTGGAGAACCGAAATACTTGGAGATAACCTTGTTCCTCTGCCATTTTGTCCAGTAAGAATCAATCCCACATGGACTGGCGTGCGATTGAATCAGGGCTTTCGCGGTGAAAGGACAGGGTATAACCACGTAAGGCATGGTACGCTATTTATGCTAGTACCAGCATGGAATCCGTTGAAGTCCCAACGGAAAATTTTAACGAATCCCATCTTGTTACGATTTCACAAATAACAACACTTCAGTGATCCGTTCATATATATAATCACAGTTTTCTTGAATGTTCACGATATAAATCTGAAAATTTTTTAAGAGCTGCTTAATAGATTTTATCGGCAGTGTGCGACACCGCAGTGCCGACCGAAGCCTGGTACCTTTTGACTGTTTCGTAATGTAGTACAGTTTCACTAAATATTACGCTGCCGTGCCAACTGATGCATAGTGGTCCTGCCCCTGGACTTTCATAACATTTCTTTCGGGCATGACTGCCATCTGGCGTAAATACAATTAACCATAAAAGTAACCTGGATGTGACATACGGGGTGCTGATAAATCTTTGGCCCGACCAGGAAGGAAACAAGCTACTACGACCAAACTCGGAATTTATTCAACATACTCCCCACGAAGCTCAATACACTTCTTAGCCCGTTGCTCGAACTTTTGCAAGCCACTCAAAAAAAAATCAGAAAGTTGTCCGTCCAACCAGGTCTCCGCGGCAGCAATGACCTCCGCGTCGGACGAAAAATGGCGACCTTTCAATTGCTTTTTCAGTCCAGGGAACAGGTGATAGTGCGACGGAGCCAGATCCGGAGAATAGGGTGAATGTTCAAGAAACTGGAAGCCCAGGAAGGCCAGTTTCTTCTGGGTTGCAAGTGCCCGGTGTGCCGGGGCATTGTTGTGCAAGAACAAGATCCCCTTGGTGACCTTCCCGCGGCGTTTTTCCTTCAAAGTGTCCCTCAATTGCACCACCAGAGATGAGTAATGCTCCGCGTTGGTAGTTTGGCCCTTTGGAAGATAATCACTGATCCTAAAAATCGAGGCGAAAACTTTTCCAGCGTATTTTTGCACTCGGAATTTTTTGGGGCGGGCGGGATGAGCCGCTATGCCGCCACTCCATTGATCGTTGTTTTGTCTTCGGGTCATAGTGATATAACCAAGTTCCGCCCATGGTCACCAATCGCGACAGGAAAGCATTTTTATCGCGCCGAAAAAATTCCAAAGTTGTTCAGACGACTGGCACCGTTGACGTTTTTGATCCGCGTACAGGCATTTCGGGACCCACTTCGCGGAGAGCTTCCGCATATCCAAATCTTCATGAGTGATGGACCCAACCCGCCCACGTGAGATGCCCAGTTTTTCAGCTATTGATTTATCCGAAATCCGGTGGTCTTCGAAGATTAGCTCGTGAATTTGATCAATAATCTCCGAGGTGGTCGCTGTTTTGGGTCTTGCATGACGAGGCGCATCACAGGTGGAAGAATCAATTTTTTTTACAGAAATGTACGTTATTTTCTGAGTAGTTGGTAGCAGTTACGAAATATTTGAAGGAATCAGTCATTTTCAAAAAATGGAAATTGTGAAGTTTACAGCAGCAGCAGCAACAACAACAACAACAGTCATAATCTTTATTTTCATATCGTAAAGCTATCCATGTACTGGCCAGGACAGGCCGTGAGTGCTCTAGAATTTCTGGGCAAAGGGCACGTGAAGGTGGTCAGTTTGTCAGCCCTACGCACCGGCTGCCTTTACGGCCCGTGAGCAATTTTCGTATCGTAGTGGAATTATTTTGCGGATCGCCGGGTTTCCATCGATCACTATCTGGGAAACAGTGGTGTTCATGACCATGAATATTGTACTGGCACGCCTAACATGTTTTCTTACTATTAGTATTTGACACTTTGTAACACTTTGAAAGTGGAAAGTTATGTACATAATATATGGAGATGCAGTTCGTAACTCATAGAAAATACAGTATAGTTCCATTAACAAGTGTGCTCGGCGATTGCTGTGTGGGGAAATAAGTAATGGTTGTTCATTGTAAGAATCGTACGAAACACAACATTTCATTCTATGGGAAAATTGAAGGATTGTTAATACTCAACCTGGCAATGCATGCATGTGGTTAACACTTAGCTCCAAGTGTTCAGATTGTCGGAATATTCACCACGTTTTATGAAACCAGACTGTTCATTACCGTGTTCACAAGTTCCCGCCTCTGCTGCCTGTACTGAACCAAATGAATCCAGCGCACATATTGTCATCCTACTTTTTTTCAGATCTGTTTTATCAAGATTTACGACTAGGTTTTGATCATGGTCTCTTTCATTCACAATTTGCGAATTCAGGCTTGTACGCACGACCAACACATTTCATCCTCCTTGATTTTGATCCTTCTTTTGGCAAGGAGTTAAAATTACGAAGCTCTTCTTTATGCAGGGTTGAGAGTGAAACTTTCTGAGATTGCTGTTTCGTGGGTGGCGACGCCGCATGGTCTTCTAGATACATACCAACGTTTCAGGGGCACCGTCTCCCGCCATAATGTTGACAGGTGATCCATTGACCCCGATAATGGAGGCATCAGGCGTCTCGCAGAATCGTGAGTTTTGTCAGTCCGCTCTGCAGAATTCTTAGGGATGTAGGAACCAATCCTAAAATTGCGTTTACTTTTCTGGATCATTTTGGCAATTACAGTTGAACTCTGCAAGATTGCGGGAGAAATAATAGTGTTATGCTGTATGTCTAACGCTAAAAAATGCCTAGTTGTAGAAGTAATTTTCGTAATTGTGTTCAGTCGCGAGGATGTTGAAAGCGATTGTTTTATGTCTTCCCCTTAGATGAACCTATCATTTATCAGGTGTTATTGGAAAGGTAACTGTCATACTGCTGTATTTCACTGCTGAAATTTGTAATCGAATATTTTTATTACCTTCGATTTATTACTGAGCATTTTTCTTGCAGGAGAGTTTCCATCTGTCCGAAGTGCCAGTAAATTACCTCTGCCCTTCCGTCCGTCTGTCCTGCGCAGGAAACAACTCGAAAATCTCTGAAAGAATTTTTATGAAATTTACTGTTGGACAGTTTAGCTGGATTTTGTCATAGGCTTCCAGTATGGCTGAGACTGACACAGTAACAGACACTTTGCTTGCAGACATACACGTATTTGAGATCACGTAGAGCTTAAATCTTTAAATATTTATCACATGGAACAATGTTGGGAACAGAAATGAAACGCACATTTTATGCAGAACAGAATATTTTACCTTCGAAACTGTTAACTACTTTCGAGGTAAATAAGCAAAAATAAGCGAACGCTACAGAATTCTTACGCTGTGTTTACATTTCATGACTTGGTTGTAGCTTATGTATAATTTATTCAGTATGCGAGTGGAAATTTGGCCCGATTAAATCAGTAAATTACAGATACTACTAAATATACGTATAAAATTACGAAACGTAATTTTCTGGGGGGAGAGAAAATTTGGAGGTGATCTTGAAGATATGCTGGAAGGGGAGACGATGGAGGTAAGTACTACTGAACTATGATGAAGACATTGGCTGGGAACTCGAAGTAAAAGTGCAGTCTTGTCTGTTGATTTCGAAAGTCGAAGCCGAGATCATGTCCGAGTGTGGCAAAGAAAGGCCCATGTCTGAGTTGCGCTATAAATTTCCATTAAGGACCGATAAAATACAGACTTAGATGTGCAGTCACATAGTTGTAACTTTGTTCTTTGCTGATTTCGAAATCCAGAATATTGCGGCATATCGGTACACTGGATTATGTTGGCGTTCTTGGGTCATTACATAAGTCACTGGCAGGCGACACTGCATCTTGGCATCCTTTGGTGTTCAGATAATTACAGTACGACTGATTTAACTTGGGTCCACGCCGTTAACCGTTTTTCCTGCGGCTGGGCATTATAAAATCGGTTAACATGTAAATAGCGATTAAGGAAAAGAAGAAGAAGAGGTTTGTTACAGTGTGTAACAGGTTATATGAAAGCTGTATTATGACATGGTACACTGCGTGTAGTATATTGAAAGACGCGGCATTTCGGGAGTTGTCTTTATCCGACAGGAGGCTTACGACTGATTTACCTGATCGATGTAGACTTAGAACATATTTTCCATGCTCAGTGAACTGTAAAATGCGATGTTGGGATTCATCAGTATTATAAAGTTTTAGGACGCATATTTGGGCACCAGAAAATGCGGTTCCTGACGAAACATCAAACATAATTCATCTTAAATTCTAATACATTGCTTTCCAAAACTAGAACTATTGGAAGAAACCAGTAGAAACATATCAAGAGCACTTGCAGCTGATAGAAACATACCTGATGGGAGACCAAAAAACACAGGGGAGCATCATAAATAGGCGAACAATAGTGGGTAAATATCAATAAAAATATAAGCGATGTTTTATGAGAATGAAAAATGCAAGAGTTCTAATTAAAAAATTGGGAGAGGAATTCGGATTGAAAAGTAATTTCAGTACACTTCATAACGTGATTTAGGTAGGGTTGGTCTGTGGTTCAGCATCATGTTATGAAGACTCGTGGGTGAATGGAGATGTCTCACGCACTCTTGATTTTATCAGCAGATGAGGCGAGTGCCATATATGAGGTCCTTGTGCGCATCGGATAGGTGGTCCATATGTACGCGGTGGAGAACAGAAGTATATCACCGCAGAGAATGGAACCCCGATTGGTTGCTGACCTGTAGGCTGTATGCAGCTATGTAGTTCCTGCCCCTCTGCTTGGGTTGAGCCCTTCATGGGGCAATTTCCACAAACATGTATTATTCCTCACTCCGTTTTTCAGTTATTATGAAATTCACGTTTCATACCGTAAAACGTATTTTTTGATCATCTCTGCTCCCTTCTCTCAGTGGGGTCAACCCATCATATATAGAGTTTAGGTGTTATTCTTTTATTGAAAAAAGGATATACGTAACATGGATAAACGGACCTCTTTGCTCGTGAAGAAGAAGATGCTACGGTCCTTCGAAAAGTCGAAAGCTGTTTACCTAGCGTCGCAACGTCATATGCAAGCAGAACGGAATCCTCAACCACGCTGCCCTGCAAGCTCAGAATCTGGATAGAAAAATAGTATTTTTAAAATATTCATAAGTAAAAAATCGTGGCTTGACAGGTAGTGCGAATCCTTGACTCCAGCAAACCGAAATATGTTGCATGGATGTTTACAGTAAGCCCAGGCTGCGGGCTTATCGGTCCGGGGTTCGATTACGTGCAGGGATAAGAGTTTTTTTCTTATCCGAAACATCTAGGCCGACTCTGGGTTCTACCCAGCCTCGTATGCGGTGGGTGCCGGTGATTCCTTCGCCAAAGGTTAAGGCTCCGGGGCTTGAAGTTAACCATTCTACTCGATCTACTCCCATGGTTGAGTTGTACACTCCCCATGATGTGAGCACGAGCGACTTTTTCAGTTTACCTTTATAACATGTATTTGTAGTTCACAAAAAGCAGCAGCAGTGAATATGTACTAACAAACTCTTTTTTACGTTTTGTAGGTAAGTGTGTGGGGCTGTGACGTGTGTCCCTGCTGGTGTTCGGGATGCCCACAGAACATGCAGTTCTTGCGTAGCTGGTGGGGTGTGGTATTCCAAGGAAGGTAAATACTGAATGGTACATAACGAGTAATTCAGATGCGTGATGGGTTGTTTCTCTTACTGACACACCTTCTGGCTCATCTCAATGAATAATAACGTTGAGTTTTCCCTTCGAACTGCGGTGGACACAGCTATTGTAGTTCCTTATTTTATTGTCGTGTTGTGATAGAATTTCATATAAATTTTGTCCGCAATAGACAATACTGGAAAATAAACTAATGCCACCGAAGATGACGATAGGTCTGTAACTGTGTGGCTGTTATGGATATAAGAAACTGAAATTATTATATGACAACTTATAAGACAGTAAGTTAGTACCTGTATAAATTCAATTACTGGCGTATGTGAAGAGCCGGAATAGACCAGTCGTCATAGTGACTAGGCTATTATCTGGACTGGCTGGGAATCAGGCATCGATACCCTGCAGGGACGTAGATTTTCTCTCCTCCCTCCACTCGTCGTCCAACCCTTTTGAGTACCGGCATTCTTTCCACGAGTGAAGCCCATCACTCACGCCCTTATAATAAATTTCTGGTTTAGAAATTGACAGCAGGAGATTTCTTTCCGCATTCGTCTGTGATATACAGTACTAGACGTCTGAAAACTCACATCGTTTGTTGCAGTTGCCCATTCCCTTCGGTGCATCCGGTCTTGCGACCGGAAACTGGTTTCATCAGTGAGTAAGTTTTGTGGCAGGGCACTGCATTTCCTTGGGCAGAAACGTGAAAAAGATAACGTTCTTTTGAAGCAGATAATGAAGCGAAGTACTATCGCAACAAAAACATGCCAGCAATTATTTCTAATGTATATCCTGTTCCTGCATCAGTCGTTTCTATGTAAGAGAACGTGCCTACGATACATTATACGAGAATAGGGTGATTATTATGTAATTATGATTTTAGGACCGAGTGAAACCACCTCGAAGTGACCGCTTGGCCCGCGTGACACATGAAAATATCTGTTCTTCAATATTGTTTTGCATTGTTTATTTTAAATAAAATATTTTGCAGGTGCTCAAAAATTTATAAAGGTAACGGAGGTAATAATTCCCACATTATGCAATGCGTTCTCGTGTTGCAAGTGCTCAGGTTTTTTAAACCTAACGTGTTTTATCATACGAAGATAACAGCATCAAATGTCCCGGCCTAGATAGACGCCAAATATTTCTTACCATTTTCACGAGAACCGGTATCTGGATCCTATTATAAACCACATGGATCCAGTCTGTAACATTACAACATGATTCTTTCAAATCCAATTCTACACTGTTCTCTCTCTACAAATAGCTGCACCAGGTGGTTTCCTCCATTGAGGTTTTCCAACAAAACATTTTATCCATATCTGTTTGATTTTGTATACTATTTTAATCCGAATGTTTTTTCGATAAGGAGCTGGACGTCATATTTCAGAACTTCCGTGATATAACGTCCTCCGCATTTCGTCATTTATTTGATTTACCCTGCAGCGCCATTGTGGTTCGTTATTATGAATTCGAAGTAAATTACTTGAATTTTACTATATTTTCGGAGGATATATTAGCCAACTTTTTATTGTATTATGATTTTATCCTGTACCCGGTCGATCAGCCATGAACATATTCTTTGGTTGGATGTTTACTTTTAGAACAGCCTTTCGTACTAACGTCTAAGAGGGTTTATGTGATACGGGGGCTAGCAAAACTTCGAGAGAGACTGCAGATGAAGAACTTTCCTGTAACTATGACCTCCATTATGACCTAAAAAATTCTTGTAGCATATTAGCAAATTGGAAATTGGGTTTAAACCCCGAACTGGCTTTTGTACAAATAAGGAAGGCAAATTAATTGGGAATAAATGGGCGTAAAAATAGATGACACTAATAATTCCAAGAATTAGTATCTCAGCCTTTTGGACAGAAGACCGGAAGTACAGAAATATAGAATGCTTCATTTCAGGCTTAGGGAAATTTGAAGTACGTACACTTGTAAAGGTCAGGGTACTTATTCATTACACTGGCCAGCGTTGGGTGTTGAAGTGTTTTGAACGGAATTACCGGTGGGTACCGTAACTGAATCTGACAATGTCGCACTTAAATCTAAGGCGTTTTTCTATTCCAACTCCCGGTTTCCTCGTTGTTTCCATCCTGTCCTTATATTTCATTCTGATGATATTTGCCTTGTTTGTTCGTTTTTGCTCGTTAGACTTCCAGACTTTATTTTACCAACGACCTGCGAGTATTACATTATGCCGACTTGCTGCTTTCACGTTCATCAGATTGTATTTTTAATACTCTAAATTTAATTTAGTTGTGATTATACACAGGTTGCTGTTCATAAGTGTGAGTTTGGACTCTGTGAACATGGATCAGTCGTCGAAAGTTCGGAAATGGAGCAAGTTAAATAGAAAAGGACTGTTTCGTATGACGCAATGTAAAGGGATACTTATAACTTAGGAAGCTGAAACAACGTCGTTCAGTAAGAGATAAATAAGGAAACTTAGGTGTTAATATATAGCTAAATTATTGGTTCGAGTATATAAATTGTAAAGTTGCTTTTGCCATGTATAATAAGGTATACTCCCTTTTGCAGGAGGAAATTCAGCGAAATAGCACGGCCAAGAAATAATGACAGGTGTTCATAGGTGGTAATCTTTTGAAAAGAGATTAAAATAATATGTGAAAGGACATTGCCATCCGTCACTTGCTGCTGCAGATGGTTCAGTCTTCCTTGACTCTTTTCCCTCCCTCTGTCAGGTAAACCCTTGTACATGCATTCTTCACAAAATCTTTGTTTTCTGCTTACCAGTGATGAGAGTAATTACTCAAATCACCATGACGGTGATTTAAAAAAACACTTTGTTGCTCTTTTCTGCGTATGATAGACAGTTTAAGTAAATGGAGTTAATCAGCTTTGTGTTTATCCAGGAGATATATTGACTAAAACTCTTCCAGCTACGAGTACAGTAAGCTTTGTGTTTGTCCAAGCAATACACTGACTAAACTCTGCGAGCGACGAGAAAATGAGCTTTATGTTTGTCCAAAGTGATACAATGACTGAACACTTCGACCCACGGGTAAAAACAGTGTAAAAATTACGGCAGTAATGGCTGTCTCGTAGTTTTGGGTTTCCCCCTGTTTAACGATGTAGATCATCCACTGACACCGTCTAAGAGTAGTAACTTCTTGCAACGTAGGGGAGGAGTTAATGTTAATGAGAAATGTATGTAAACCAGCTTAGTTCAGGTCGTTCTTCTTCTTGGTTTTTGTTACACAGCGTATGTGTGTAGTTTTATCGTAATTTTGGCACAGCATACCGGTCCCGAAACGGCGGTGAAAAATACCAACGTAAGCTGCGTTACAGCCCAAAAGAGCGAATAATTGATCTACGTGTATATCGGAGCGGAAGCCTGCAATCTCATACGGCTTAGCTCACTTTAGTACGCTAGTCGTTGTGTGTCGGTCAAGTGAATGCTTTTGGTTGGAGCCGTCAAGCAGTTCTTGTAATACGGCAAGCATTCTGTACCCCCACCTCAAACACCATCAGGGAATCAAAGTGCTTTCAGACCGGTTTTTACCCAACTTTGTAGCATTAACTCGTGGGCACTGCATTACTAGTACAGTAGCTTTCGTCAGCAAAACACACGTTGCTACGTAACACAAGTAGAATTCACATTTACTAGCTTGCGGTTCACCGAATGTCCACAGGCACCATCCCGGTGTCTAGTTCGGCCTATAATCGCAAGCTGGCAAATTTTTGTTCTCTAAAGCCGAATGAACCACTAGGAGTGGACGAGACGATAATATTAAAATTGAAGTTTTATTTGCGTTAGATTATGAACCACCAGAAAATTCTTGTGAACAAGATGATGAACATTGTGATCACTTAAAGGTGATGAATGTGTTAGCATCGATTAGGCGCTAGTTGATTCAGCCAGTTCCTTAATCATGAGCTTTCAGTTCAGGATCCATTGTGGTACAGTATGGGGTCAGAAACTTACTCCGTACAGACAAAGTCGTATTTATATTATTCTAAGCAAGACTTTGTACCTCTTTAGTTTGTTTGTTTAGTTACTGTACACCAAACACTTGAATGCATTAGAATCCTGAGCAGTTTTGGTGAATCAGCAGCAATAACGCACACATTATATGAAAAAACACGCGTTTGTGCGCGCGTATCGACCGTAACCTGCCACGAAGTTATTGGAGCGGCAATGGTGGGAACTGAATATAGATAGAAACGACACTAAAAAGTGCGTTTCTATTTCTCTACAACGCTTGTTTTCTCCAAGTCTTTCGGTTTTCTAGAGTGAACATAAGGACGTGGTTTGCTGTGCTGACATTTCTGACTCTTTTAGTTTGGGGTTCCCGTTCTTCTAGAATGTGACCCTTGAAGATCAGACTTGAAACATCTGGCACCAATCACCCATTGAGGCGGTGCTCAGTCCTGGAAAAACAGACCTCATTTGCACCGTTACGGTAGACTAAAAACGTGTTCACTTTGAATAAAGAGAGGCCAACTTGATGTCACTTGCTTTATTATTTCATTATTTAATGCTCAACATGTTTCGGATGTTAATACATCCATCCTCAGTAGCCTGCGACTTTTTTGTTGAGTTATTTCATGGGTTGTATTGCTCTGGTTCGATGTGCCTCAGCCTGCATACGGATACCACACCACCACAGCCAAACCACAAAGTAACACCAACACACATCGAACCAGAGCAATACAACCCATGACATAACTCAACAAATAAGTCGCAAGCTCCTGAGGATGGATGTATTAACATCCGAAACATGTTGAGCATTAAATAATGAAGTAATAAAGCAAGTGACATCAAGTTGGTCTCTCTTTATTCAACTA
>Ga0123355_10009662_pt1 | contig 14699 bp, 6 predicted proteins | sample TergutEmb28metaG_3_FD_89872 | JGI IMG/M metagenome (GOLD analysis project Ga0123355, IMG submission 89872) | Embiratermes neotenicus P1 segment gut microbial communities from Petit-Saut dam, French Guiana - Emb289 P1 | ecosystem: Host-associated > Arthropoda: Insects > Digestive system > Gut ...
CACATGGTATTCTGTTTTCAAGGGGCAAATCTACGATATTATTTCTACATACATACTGCTTACATCAATACAAATATTGACACATACTTGCGGTATACACCAATACATACACGACGCACATATCGCTACATACATCGCTGCAAACACTGCTATTACTGTGCTTGATGCAATTCAGCTGTACTTGCCCTCGTCGAGGGGCAAAGGCTAGTATAGTCAGTTTCTTGAACTTTGTCAACACCAAATTTTATTTTTTTTCAAATTTGCAATTCCTGGTAGCAACTCCCTAGCCATAAACCGTAGCGAAAAAGCAAAAACCATGTCAAACCGTCACTTATCTTTCTCTCTATGAGACGCCAAGTTATAGTCACAGGAACGCGAAACCATCTATTCTTGCTTGCAATTTGTGCACACTACTACGTCAGCTGCTCCTTGCGCACCGACTAGTGCAGCGTGGGGGCATGGGTAATATTGTGGTGGGGCCCCTATGCTTGATTATTCCGAGGATCCTTCCCTTGGCTAAAATGTAAAGCCGACTGAAAATTGCTACATTTTATGCGCTTGCTACACTAAACCATTTTGTGGCAGTGTAGCAAGTGCATGAGTGTAGCAAAAATAGGGCGGCTTTACAATTTTTTTATGTAGGGTGTGTTCGATATTCCATTGCACCGCCTTTTCGGTACAAGCGAATTATCGAACACACCCTAGGTATTTCGCAATATTGTTAGAAGCTATACACATGGTTTGCAATATAGTATTTGCGAGGCGTTTTTTCGATAGTTTTCGTTACTGATGACGCCGAGTGCCCAAAGGCACGCAAGGAAGAAGTAACGGAAACTATCGAAAAAACGACCGTCAAGACGGTGTTGTAAATCTATGCGTACAGCTTCTTACTTTTACCTTGCCTTTTTTTGCTTTTTAAACAGCGCAATTACTGCACCCACAATGCCACCGAAAGCGATACCGCCACCGAAACCCGCAACCCTAACAATATTTCTCGAAAACCACGCAACCAACCGAATATTCCAAGTAATCATTGGCTCATGTTCTGTAATCATGGCGTACACAGTTTCAATATTTCGGAATCCGATGTTATATTCATTAAGAAGCAAACGCAAAAGGTCTTTGTCGTGATTTTCAACAAGATACAGTATTGTATATGCTCTTGTTACATATTCTTTTGCTACCGTAATACTATATGGATAAAAAGGATTATAACGCATTACGGTACTTGTCGCACTTCGCATTAAGTTTCTAAAATCTTCGTTTTCGCTATACCACGCCTCTGCTATCGGATTTGCAAAACTATGGGCAAATTCATGCACTGTCGTTTGCAGTAAATCTTCATAACTTTGCGGGTATGCCCTTTGTCCTATCACAGCATAGTTTATGATTCCAAGAAATGTTGGGCCAAAATTCCCACGAGTGCCGGATGGGCGAATTATCGTCCTCATCGTGTCGGGGTTAAAGCCGAATCGGTAAAACCAATCGAAGTTAATTTTACCCATCAATTCATCATGCAAGCGTTGACTATGCCATTCATAATATGGAGTGTTCTCTTTGAAAAATTCGTTAAAGTTGCTTAAGGTATAAAAATCATTAAGCAAAATGAGATATTCATTTGCTATTTCCGGTGTCCATCGGCTATCAAGTTCCCAAACCCTCGCACCGTAAACAAATTGGAATTGCCCTTCAATTTTTTCTAGATGTATTGCAAAAGTCATAGGAGCATCAAACCCTGTACCCCTTGTTCGGGTAAGTTCTCTTGTATACTCAATTATAGGATGGTTTGAAAATTCACGAAAAATAGGTTCAAGGCTTCGCTGATATTCGGTATCTTCGTCACTAAACACCCAATGGGTAACAGGGTCTGCAAGACGGAAAACCAACGAAAGCAATTCTACTTGCTCATACACCGCATTTGAAATTTCGTTTGTTTCATTTGTACTTGCTTGAACTTGTGGCATAAAGTCAGTTGCAAGCAGGATTAAGAAGATAGCTAAAAAAGCGACCCTCCTTTTAATGTTGCATAGTAAGTGATATTTTTTCATTGTCTCACGCCTTTAGTTTTTGCAATAATTGTACCTTGTATACGAAAAATACTAGGGTGTGTTCGGTAATTCGCTTGTACCGAATTTTCGAGTAAAAATTGCGCTAGGCTAGAAGCGGAAAGCCGCATGTACCCAAAGGTACATAAGGTTTTACGCAACGACGCATAGTGCAATTTTTACCGAAAAGCGGTGCAACGGAATTATCGAACACACCCTAAAGAAAAGTCTTATCTTGGCTCGAACATAATCTCCCGACTTCAATCTACCCCATGACAACAATCGACAGAGTTTTTTTATCTATAGTACGCCAAGAGCGCGTTTACAATTGTTCTTACATACTCCTGCTGATAACGTGGAGTTATTAGCCAAGAAAAGTCGTGAATATTATTTGTAAAGCTGGCCTCCAGTAAAATTGCAGGAGCCCATGACGGACGGGTAACGTAAAAATTTGCCTGGTTAGCGGCTCTGTTACGGTTGGTAGCAGGGTTTACATAATGCATCACATCTAAAAATGTTTCAGCAGCAGGGCGAGCGTTTTCATTCCTAAACCATACAGTAAAGCCACGGATGTTAGTTGCGTTTGTAATTTCTGCTGTAGAGTTAGTGTGCAGCGATATAAACATATCCGGGTTGGCCTGGCGAGTAAATTCCACGCGCTGTTGCAAAGTATAAAAAATGTCTGTGGAGCGAATGCGCACAACATTTGCACCAAGTGCCTCAAGTTCTGCGGATAGCAAATTTGCTTGTATTAACACCAAGTCCGATTCCGACATTGTTGTACCCATCGGACCTAGCGCACCGGGGTCGGTACCACCATGGCCTGCGTCAATTGCAAATGTGAAACCGGCAAAAGGCTGGTCGCCCGGTGATAGCGAACGTCTGTGGCGCAAAATTAACTTTAGTTGTTCATCGGCGTAGGTGGCATAAAAGCCCTCTAGCCTGGCACCAGGGTGAAGGGTCATAAAATATGCCGGCGCACCATTGTGTGTACCAATCCTAATTTCTGAAAACAACGTTTCGCCCGGGGTATAAAAAATTGGCGGTGCTATGCTTTGCATTCCCAGGGAAATAATAAGCTCTGTACCATTAAATTCTGCATTAACAGCAGGGAAAAACGGGACTGCCCACGCTATGGTGTCCCAATAATCGCCGGGGATATATCGCCCTTCGGACAAGAACCCGAGATTTAGTTGGTTTGCAGGTATCTTATCTGGCAAAGATGGCGGTAATATACTCTCGTCTTTAAAACGGCGCAGATGTGTGCTTTGTATCCATCCGCCAGATGCAAGTCTTGTCCATTCCACATCCGCCCAAACGCCGGAATCCAGACGCGTCCAGATATTCGCGATTGCGGAAACTCTGTCTGTTTGCCCACGCTGCAACATCCAGTTACTGCCGCCAACCGTTGTGGGTCCCGGCAACATCCATGCGGTTTGGGCTGTAACTTCCACAAACATTGGAGATTCGATTCCAAGCTGGCGGATATATCCAGGGGCGGCTACAGTGTGAGCTTCTCCTCCAAAAGTCATGGTGTAAACCGGGCGACCTAAGGTTACAATGGCATCAGCTTCTGCCGCGGTATTTAAAACAAAGCTGCCCGTAAACTGGGCGGCCAAAATATTATCTGGCGTAGAGTGCAAATCGTTGGTCTGTGTCATTTGAATAGTTTGATTGCCAACTTGTGCCGAAACCGTTGCGCCTGCGGGGGCTGTTGCGCGCAATGTTATTGTGGTGCCGGGGCGTACCATTTCGTCGGTTGTAGGAAAGGCGTTTAAGATACCAATTTCCATGGTGGCCGGTGCCGGAGGTTGTGCCGGGGCATTGTTCACAATTGTGCGAGAAACATTTGGCTGCCCTGCTTGGGTAAAGTTAAAAACATTTTGGCCGCGCACAAGGGGTAAAAAAATGCTAAAAAATCCTTCGGTGGTACGGTCGGTAATTAATTGACCGTTTACATAAACAGGCACACCCGGTACGGCCGAGCCGTAGAACCAAAAACCCGCCGCATCTGTCATTGTTCGGGTCGCGCCTGCAGGTTGGGCAACCATGAGGGTATCTATAACAACCGCAGGGTGAGCCTCGTTCGGGCTTTCAGGCGGTTGTGTTGGCGGGGTCTGAGGTGCACCCGGGGCACGTGTAGGCACTTGCCCTGGCAAATTTGTATGGAAAAACTGCCCTATTGCATCGCCTACATGGTTACGCATATATCTTTCGCGGAAGAAAATACTGCCATGTGTCACAGGAGAGCGGGCGATTCTTTCTAACTGAGCAATAAGTTGACCACTCCAGCCTTGCCAATTTTGTGCTTCGCGATAGGGCGCAAGGCCGATATACAAGCGGACGTTAGTGCCGCGTACGACGTCTTCCCACCAGGTAAACACCGCCTCAAAACAGGCGGCGGCATTGCCTTCCACCCAGTATATTTGCGGCACAATATAGTCTACCCAGCCTTCCAAAACCCAACGGCGGGTGTCCGCAAACTGTTCATAATAAGATTCCATACCACCGGTGGCACTGCCCTGTGGGTCGCTGGCATTATTCTTCCAAATTGCGAAGGGGCTAACGCCAAAACTGGCATTTGGGTTTATTTCATGGGTAATCTGTTGCAAATCTCGGATAAGGGTGTTTATATTTTCACGCCTCCAGTCATCTAGAGACATGTTGCCGCCGTAGCGGGCAAATGTAGCCTGATCCGGGAAGTTGCGGCCTGGGTAAAAATAGTCATCCAAATGTATGCCATCGATATCATAGTTTCGCAAAAGTTCTGCCGCGCCGTCTACAATAAGTTGGCGAGCCGCAGGGTTACCCGGGTCGAAAAACAAGCTAGTGCCATGGGCAATAACCAAACTTGGATCAAGTCTTGCCGGGTGGTTTGCCGATAAATATGCCGTGTTTGTAATATTTTGGCCCGGATGAGTTACCCGAAAGGGGTTAAGCCAGGCATGCACTTCAATTCCTAGGGCATGGGCTTGTTGAACCCAATACTCAAGCGGGTCAAAATTATCTGCTGGGGCAACACCCTGGGTGCCTGTTAACAAATGTGACCATGGGAAAATTTCTGACCGATACAAAGAGTCCGCCAATGGCCGCACTTGTACGAAGACAGCGTTTATGCCCTGGTTCGCGGCGCGATAAAGTATCTCGTCAATTTCCGCCATTAGCTGTGTAGGGGTTAGACCTTGGCTGCTTGGCCAGTCTAAGTTAAATACGCTCGTAACCCACAGCCCTCGCATTTGCGTTGACTCTTTGATATAAGGCATAGCAGGGTTACCTGGCACATTAATAGGTGCAATAAAAAGTACCAGCAACAGGAAAGCCAATAGTATATTTTTGAGAAATTTTTTATACATTAAATAAACCACCTTTTAATATTAAGCCACACCAGCAGGCTTGACATTTTATAAGACTTTGTCACAAATGGGATTATAGCACCGCAGAATAATTTTTGCTAGTGTCACGCTTTGCAAATCACGACAAACGTATAAATAATAAACGTGTAATACTCAATAACATTTGCCGTATAGCACTGGGGTGCGTTTGCAATAAATTATTCCCCATGATATAGTCACAGCAAATTGAAATAGGCATTATTCAAAGGAAGTACAGCCGCGTTTAACTACAGTAACGGCGGGACGAGCGGCAGAGATTCTTCCTAAATCAAATAAAATGGAGTGATTATTTAATGAACCAACACGACTATTACGATCCGGAAAACATAGTTGACACCAGTTACGTAGACCAATACGCCATAAATTCTTTTGTTGCCAAGGTTTTTGGCTGGATGTTTTTAGGGCTTGTAATTACAACCCTAACTACATTGGCACTAATTTACGGAATATATACAAACGAGGCTTTTGCACAATTTATTGAAACTGCAATGAACCTTATGCTGATAATTTTTATTGTACAGTTTGGGCTTGTGCACTTTATTTCCGCTAGGGTTCACAGGACAAACCCGGGCACTGCTAAACTATTATATGTAGTTTATGCTATGCTAAACGGACTAACATTTGGGCTTATTGTATACTTTTTTGGCGCATATGTTGTGGGAATGAGCACTGTGGCTGCGGCTTTTGGTATAACGGCGGTGTCTTTTGGCATTATGGCAATTTATGGTTTAACCACCAAGCACGACTTAACACATTATGGCAGCCTACTTGTTATGGGACTTATCGGTATTATTATTGCCAGTGTCGTTAACTGGTTTTTGGGGAATTCCATGCTAGAATTTATAATTTTAGTTGGCGGCCTTGCTATATTTTTGGGTTTGGTTGCAGTCCACACAGAAAGAATAAAAAACTGCTACGCCCAGGTTGTCTTGCATGGCGACAACCCGGACGGCAGTTTAACGGAAGAGCAAGAAGCTTTGGCAAGTAACCTTGCCATACATGGCGCACTTACCCTGTATCTTGCATTTATTAATATTTTCCTTAAGATATTGATGTTGCTTGCAAGGGCTAAGGGGCGGAGAAGGTAGCGGATAAAGATCCTATCCCTCTACCGCTGATACCTGAGAGTTTAAACGTAGCAGCACATTTCTATAAAACCCGTAAATTTTTGTACCGTTGGGGTATTTCCACATGTCCTTATCAAGTTGATTTTTACGCACAGCTACTTTTCCTTGCCACTTTTTTAAATTAATTAGTAATTTATCGCCCTGCCAGGTTTCTTCGTGAAGCTTGGCTTTTTTTCTTAAAGTCTTTTGCCTGTCAATGGAAAGTGATTTATAAGCTTCAAACATTGTATACTCCGGATACTCTGCTTGTTCTATTAGGTTAACAAAGGGTGGCCATGGATCGTCCTCTAGCTCTTTGTCAAAAATATAGTATGCGCCACGTTTTACAATTGCTTCGCATGTTATGGTGCGCAAAAACTCGTCTATTTGACCTTTCTCGTTTTCGTTTTCGGCAAGTAAGCTCCGGAGTTCTTCTATTTTACGGGAAAGTTTTGCGTATTTTGCGTTTTCCGATTTTGCAAGGGCGATTAATGAGCGGTTACGAATGAAATGGTCGCAGGCTTCACTTTCGATTTGCGTGGTGAAGATGACGCGCTTTTCGATAATTGGCAGGCCTGCGTGACACTGGGTGAGGTGCTCCTTGCAATTACTAGGTTGGGCACTGCATATTCGCATGGCCGTTAACTCATCAAGTGCGTTGTAGATTTCCTTCAGGTCAGTTTTGATATCAAAATTATAGCGGGATGTGTCTAGATGTTCTGTTTGAAGGTACACATATTGCCCATCCTGCTCGCATACAACCCCGTTTGTCAGTGCGTTTGCAAAAACTTCGCGGGCTTCGTCATTTAGGGATTTTTGCCGTTGGTTGCTGTAAGTATCGCCCCACAATCCCTCAGGAATAGGCGATGGCAAGTTAACCCAGCTTTCGGCTTCAGTCATAACTAAATGGCGGCCAATACCTTCGCGGGTGTTTATCGTGCGCTCATAAAGCTCCTCGTAAACACGAATTGGCGTGTAGGCAAAAAGCGGGATTCCGTTTTGTGTGTTAAGCCAAAAAATGCGGTCAGTTATGTTGCTTTTGCGGATATTGAAAGGCAAATTGGCAAGGGCATGTTGCTGATACGCCTCTATTCCACGCAGGATATCCGGAGTGTTCCAAGGTACGCTAACCATGCCATAGCTTGGAAAGTTAAAAAGCCCGGCGGCATTGTCCATGTTAAAAACGGGCTTTGCGTCGCGATAAAGTCGTGGTGCAATTTCTGCTTCCACGATATGTTCCACAATGCGGTCGCGGCCAAACTTTAGGCCCAAAAATTCCGACATGCTGCGGGATATAAACGAACCAAATTGGTCGTAAATAAAGTCCGAAACCGCTCCGGTTATGTTTAGTTGGTTGTCATTTAGAAGGCGGGCAGAGTCTTCTAACAGGGTTTTGGCGAACTCTTTTATCAGGATGTCCACGCCTGCTTTTTCTAGTATATTATCAATTTCCAGCACAGCGTCTGTGACGTTAATAACATCCCAGTAGTATGATTTTTGAGATTCTATTTTAACCGGTTGGCATAGGAATTTTGCGTTGTTAGTCAGGGTTCGATTGATTTCTTTTAGAATTTCTGTGTAAAGGGTGTAGATTTTGTCGTTTTCGGCGGATAGGGCTGTGTGAAGTTCCTTATAAACATCTATAAGCGCGGCAAAGCAGTCTTTTTGCAAGCGAGCTTGGTATACTTTAATTTTTGCTTCGATATACGCGTTTTTCTTCTGTTCTTTTGTAAGAAAAATTGCCTTTGTTGCGTCCAGGAAGCGGGATTCTGCTGCCAATTCCAATCCGTCTATTTCCTGGGCAATTGTATGAATTTTTTCTCGCAGATGTTGTTGGCAGGCTTCCAGACGGGATAACAAACAGGGGTTTGTGGTAGCGGATATTAGTCGGGATGTATATATTGGACCTTGGGTAGGGTTTGTAAAAGTCGCATTTAATTCGCTTTTTATAGTGCCAAAAATGTTTAGTTTGCGACCTTTGGTTAGTTCTCGTTTGGCCTGGTTGTATAGGTCCGTTAATTTTTCGTCTATGCTAACGCGTTGGGTTTTTATCACGTTTTGGTGGCTAAAGTAGTCCGTGCCTGCAAAGTCCAGCTTAATTGGTGGCAGGGTTTGGGCCAGTTCTGCCCCAAGGGATATTATGTCTAACTTTGTGGCCTGTACAAATTGGTTTAAATCGTGGTCGTCGGGCGTGGCATCAAACATTGGTGCAATTTGGCGAAACAAGCCGTATGCAAGATATGCATTGATATCCTCCGTCGGCAAAACCGCCGCAGACGCGCCAATTATGTTGTACACAAAATTGGCGGCGTGTGGCATTCCCGGTGGCAGGTTGCTTTTCATAGTGCTTATGTTTGTAAGCAAATTGCTATAGTAATCCTGGATTGCAAACTCCTGACCGGATTCCTTCTCTTCTAGGGCTAGGAAATTGACGATATTTTCTGCCGTTACGTTCATGCAATAGTCGTACGCACCCTTTAGGAACATGCCATCTATGTTACTGGCAGATACCAGATGGCACAAATTAAACGGCGCAAGAGGACTTGCGACCTCTAGGCGTGTGCCATATTTTTGGCAAAAGCGTTCGCCCTGGCGTTCTTCTAGGTTCATCCAGTAGTCAAGTTCCTTAAGGGCGGCATAACCGTTCCGCTGGATATATTCCTCGGTATGTATGTTTAAATTATTGCCCGAAAGGTTAACATCTGGCGTAAAAAGATAACCGCCAATTTCTACTTTGTCCACGCCTTTGCTGCCGTACTCACGCTCCATAAGCCCACGGATTATATAGGCGATGTCCAAGAACATGCCGCCCCCTGTACCGCCAGAAAGACCGGATAAGATAAATACCAGCAGTTTGTTTTCCTGGTCGCCACGCAGGGTTCGGATTTTATTTTCGATCGCATCTATAGTGGTGTTTATTTTTTCGAACAACAAAAGCCGCCCTGCTTGGCGGTTTCCGCTTGCACCTTTTGTACCATCGGTTATGGTTAGCCCGGGGGAAAGCCAAGACTTTATATAATCCGGTAAAGTGCTGCGGTTGTTTAGGATAGACCCTATTGCGGCATTTGAGAGCAAAACCATTTCCGTATTGCTATCAAGCGATATTCCTTTATAACGCTTTTTATCATGCTCGTTGGTTTCAAGTGCCAAAAATTCGATATTATCGGGCTTGGGCTTTTTTTGTTTTGTGATTGGGTTGTCGGGAAGTTTGAATCGGCGGTTTATTTGGTATTTTAGCCGCAAAAGTGCGTCGGTACCTGTACCGCCAAGTCCGATTACTAAAACGGGATGGTTTATTGTGTCTATTCTAATTTTTTCGCTGGAAATTCCTCCGCCTAGGGATATGTCCATTTGCTTGATATTCTCAAAAGTGGTTTGCTTCATATATCACAGCTCCTATTGCCTTTTACACTTATATAGTCACAGGAACGCAAAACCGCCCATTCTTGCTTGCAATTTGTGCACACTACTGCGTCAACTGCTCCTTGCGCACCGTCACCGCAGAACGCAGTGTCACAGTTTCCTTGTATTGCACAAAAATTGCTGCGCAATAATTGGACAGTTTTACATTCCTGTGACTATACTATGGCGTGGCTGAACAGAATAGACCAGCAAGGAGGTTGCACACCTGAAAATTTCATGTCCCGCAGAACGTTCTGTAATCACATGTGCCCACAGGGGGCGTTGTGTATTTTTCACCCACAAAATCAATGGAATACGGATTGCTTAAAACACCAACCAATTCTTCCACCGCCGTCAAATCCCCTATTTCTGCTCGCGAAAGAGCCTCTTCCACTAAATGGTTACGCGGTATAACCATTTGAGTGTCGCATAAAACTTGCCCCTGACCGATAACACGTGCTTGCCAGCGTTTATGCCACTTTTTAAATTCTAGCGTCTGGAACAATTTTCCGCCGCAGTTTCCGCTTGCTATATCGCAAAAAGTATTCGTGTAATCCGCTTCAAATTGCTGCATTAAATCAAGCAGGTCGTTAACTAAAATCTCGTCGTCCGGTTTAATTGCTTCAAAACCCAATTTTGCTCCCATACCCGCAAGCCAGTGGGTTTTAAATATCGGCATAAAACTATCCAGGGCATCTCGCGCCAACGAAACGGCGGTTTTTTCATTTTTATGCAAGAGGGGAAGGAGTGTCTCCGCAAAACGTGTCAAATTCCACAACGCCATTTTCGGCTGGTTTCTATACGCATACCGCCCCTGGGTGTCGATAGAACTAAAAACAGTATTCGGGTCATACACATTCATAAACGCACAGGGGCCGTAGTCAATTGTCTCCCCGCTTATTGCCATGTTATCTGTGTTCATTACGCCATGAATAAACCCAACGCACTGCCATTTTGCTATTAAATCCGCCTGGCGTTCTATTACATATTGCAAAAATTCCAAATACGTTTTTGCTTCCGGATAATGTCGCGCCATAGCATAATCCGCCAAAATACGAACGCTGTCACCATCACAAAAGTGCGCGGCATATTCAAATGTACCAACCCTGATATGGCTTGCCGCAACTCTTGTAAGCACCGCACCCGCGAGTACTTTTTCCCGATAAACCTGCTCACCGGTTTCAACAACCGCCAAACTGCGGGTAGTGGGAATACCCAAACCGTGCATGGCTTCGCTAACAATATATTCCCTTAGCATTGGCGCAAGAGCGGCACGGCCGTCGCCGCCCCTGGAATACGGCGTAATACCAGAGCCCTTTAGCTGAATGTCCACCCGCTTAACCGCCGGGGTTATCTGTTCGCCAAGCAAAATGGCACGGCCGTCGCCAAGTTTTGTAAAGTGCCCGAACTGATGCCCAGCGTATGCTTGAGCCAAAGGTTCCGCGCCTGGGGGAACACGGTTCCCTGCGTAAACGTCTACATCCATGGGTACGCCCAAATGGTCTGCCAAGTTGTTACTCCAAACAACAAGCTTTGGCGCGATAACCTGCGTCGGGTTTTGTTTCGTGTAAAATTGATGGGGAAGTTTAGCATAGCTATTGTCAAAGTTCCAGTTTGGCAAGATTGTTGCCCCTTTCGTGCTGTCATACTATTCTCAAGTAATTTGTTAGATTTTGAGTCACGCTACGAATGTGAGCGGCGGCAGTAATTGTGCGCAGCGCAATCTGTAAGCCAGGAACGTTTATGAGTAGCAGCAAAATATAACTTCCTAGTTGGGAATAGTATCAGTACATTACCCGTCATTTTCATATTAAAATGACGGGATTTTTCTATAGCTTACTATACGCACCTGCCCCAATTTTATGTATAGTCACTTAAACTGGGGTGTGTTAGGAATATCAAAAAACAACCGCTGATGTTACGGTTGCTTTTTGATGGGGTTATTCATAATTTCATGTTACAATATTTAGGATTGAGATTTTTAATTATTAGGGTGTGTTCGATAATTCCATTGCACCGCATTTTCGGTAAAAATTGCACTATGCGTCGTCGCATAAAGCCTTATGTACCTTTGGATACATGCGGCTTTCCGCTTCTAGCCTAGCACAATTTTTACTCGAAAATTCGGCACAAGCGAATTACCGAACACACCCTAGACGATATGGGGTATTAACGTGTATATACTGCTTCTGACTTTGGTGATACTTAGGTTTGTCGCATATCCTTTGATTGGGATAGTACGGCAAAGAAAAAAATCTTTTGATTTTATTACACTCACGGAAAGAGAAAAAAGTAAACTTTTTAATAGGGGCATGACATCTATTTGGAGTGCCACATTGGTGCTGATAATTTTATCCATGCTCTCTAATATCAGTTTATATAACATCGGCTTTCGAGGAATAAACCTAAACGCAAGTATTTGGCTTATAGTTATTGTACTAACTCTGTGCGGACTGCTTTCAATTGGTTTAATTTGTAAAACCATTGTTGACTTGGTGCGTTCAAAACGCGGTAAAGAACAAAAAGCAGAAAATAGGAATACAGTTATTTTAAGTTTATTACCACGAAGTAAAAAAGAAAGAATCCAGTACTTTTTTATATCGTTGACCGCTGGAATTTGTGAAGAAATCATTTTTCGTGGATTGCTGTTTTTTCTCTTGCAAGCGACATTTCCGAATATGGCGATGCCATTGGTGATAGCTATTACATCTGTTGTATTCGGAATGGGACACATTTATCAAGGTTTTTTGGGTGGCGCAGTAAGAGCCACAATAACCGGAATTATATTTGGAAGTTTGTTTTGGGTCACAGGTAGCTTGTTCCCCGTAATGTTTCTGCACTTCATCTTTGATATTTCTGATGTGTTTTTACTTTCGGAGCGTACTGAATAAGAGCATTATCAGATAGTTAAACCGCCCAATTACCTTTAGTTTTCGGACGGTTTCGCTTTATCTCTAACTACTATAGTCACAGGAACGCAAAACCGTCCATTCTTGCTTGCAATTTGTGCACACTACTGCGTCAACCGCTCCTTGCGCACCGCCCGGTGCGCCGCGTCACGATTTCCTTGTATTGCACAAAAATTGCTGCGCAATAATTGGACAATTTTACATTCCTGTGACTATAACTTCCGCATTTTTGGCAAGTTCATGTTTGACAATCCACAATAACTTGGGTGTGTTCGGTAATTCGCTTATGCCGAATTTGCGAGTAAAAGTTGCGCTAGTGTCTCATCCGGTGTAAATGCGTAGTAGACTTGCGAGAATTTTTGTGTATCTGCAAAGAAGCGACGACACAGTGTACCTAAAGGTACACAAGGAGGAGATGATGCCGCAGATGCGCAAAAATTACGCAAGGATACTATGCATTTATGCCGGATGAGACACTAGGCTAGAAGCGGAAAGGCGGTGCAATGGGATTATCGAACACACACTTATCTTGCAAAGTGTCTTTAGAGTACCAATTCCTTCGTTCTACCAGACGGTTTTCAGTTTATGTGGCTATTATATGTAGGTCGGGACAGGGAGCGTTTGTAAGATGGACAATAGACCTGTTCCAAAACCTCATTCCGGCGTCTGCGCGACAAATCTCCCGACATGCTGCGTCATCGCCTCCTAGCATATATTCTCCCGAATATGCGTCGTCGGCGATTTCTTGCATCTGAAAAAAATTTGCTCGCGCATTCACCGAAAGCAGGTTTTGGAACAGGTCTAATGAACAAACAGGACAGGAAGCATTCGCTTCGCTCGTTGTCCCTCTTGCGAATGCTTCCCGTCCCGTTCGCTTATTGTCCCTAACGCGGCCTTTAGGCCACCCTTAATTTCTTATACAGACTTTAAATTAAACCAAGCACCAAGGCCCGGATATTCTGCTACTTCATCAAGCTCTTCTTCAATACGCAATAGCTGGTTGTATTTTGCAACCCTGTCGCTTCTTGCAGGTGCGCCAGTCTTAATCTGTCCCGCATTTACAGCCACGCAGATATCAGCAATTGTCGCGTCTTCTGTTTCGCCACTGCGGTGGCTGATAACCGTGGTCATATTATGACGGTGCGCAAGCTTAATCGCTTCAAAGGTCTCTGTCAGGGTACCAATTTGGTTTACTTTTACCAAAATAGAGTTGCCTGTACCGGTTTCAACGCCTTTTTGCAAACGCTCAGGGTTGGTAACAAACAGGTCGTCGCCAACAATTTGCAATTTGCTGCCCAAGCGGTCGGTTAGCAGTTTCCAACCGTCCCAGTCATCTTCGTCCAGGCCGTCTTCGATAGAAATAATCGGATATTTGTTAGCAAGTGCTTCGTACATATCAACCATTTCTGCGGCGGTACGGTAAACTTCTTTACCTGTCATTTTGCTTTCGCCATCGAAGTAGTACATACCTTCTTTGCCGTTTTTCTTGGCGTCCCCATAAAGTTCGGTTGCGGCAACGTCAAGCGCAATGCGAATATCTTCGCCAGGCACGTAACCTGCGGCTTTTACAGCTTCCAGAATAAGGTCGATAACTTCGTCCGGAGTGGCAAGGTCAGGTGCAAAGCCGCCTTCGTCGCCAATTGCGGTTGCAAGTTTGCGGGCTTTTAGCAATTTTTTCAAATTGTGATAAATCTCCGCACACCAGCGCAAACCTTCACGGAAGCAGCATGCACCAACCGGCATAATCATAAATTCTTGGAAGTCTACAGTGTTGTCGGCATGTTTGCCGCCGTTTAAAATGTTCATCATTGGAACCGGCAGTTCAACTGCGTTAAAGCCGCCAAG
>Ga0123355_10009664_pt1 | contig 14696 bp, 13 predicted proteins | sample TergutEmb28metaG_3_FD_89872 | JGI IMG/M metagenome (GOLD analysis project Ga0123355, IMG submission 89872) | Embiratermes neotenicus P1 segment gut microbial communities from Petit-Saut dam, French Guiana - Emb289 P1 | ecosystem: Host-associated > Arthropoda: Insects > Digestive system > Gut ...
AAAGTAAATACATATTGATGGGTGAGGTACAAATCATCCTCCCAGCACCTGGTTTGGTTAGGGCAGGTACTGCAAGCGCGGCTGGCCAGGTCGTCTATTAACAGGGAAATATCATGCTTGTTAAGGGAATGCTTGGGCTTAGAGAGGCCGCTAAAGGTATCCGCAAGCTTTTCAAACGCCGCTGAGAATTTATCCAGCCTCCTGGTGGTTTCCTCCTTGATTTTATCCATATAATCATCGGCAGAATCCAGCACGGGGGTGATGGCCGATGCCACATTAAAATAAAAGGACTGTGGCGTAAGCATAAAAGCTACCGAAGCCGCAATAACCGAATAAACCAGGGAAAATGCCAGCATCGAAGGGGCGACAACAGCAAGAGTAAAAGCTCCCATAACCGCCACCCCGCCAATAACCGCAAGCCGCCCCCATCGCTTACAAAACCCGCCTCCCATACCGGCAAGGCCTAAAACCGCGGCAAGTCCCGTATCCCAATGCCCGGCAATATGCAAAAACATCCCAAGCAAAAGCCCAGCCGCCGCCGCCATAGAAGGCCCGCCCTTAAATGCCACAACGCATAGTACATATATACAAAAGAAGAACCTTAATGGCATTGCCCCAACATAAATTTCGCTGGCCCCGGCGATGACCCCTGCCAAAACTACGGTAAGGGCGATAATATCCTCCCCGGAAAGCAAATTAGACCGCCGCCGCCTTGCGGTTAAAATGGTATGCGCCTTTTTAACAATAAGTGTAAGGGACCCGGCGAGGACGGTTTCGAGCACAGCCACCGCCAGCAAAAACGGGCTGGTTTCATATATAAGCGCAAACCCAACCCCGGATATAAACATGGCAACAGCCGCCGCCGCCGCGATATAAGGCAGTTTAAGCCAGCCAACCTTTTGAGAATCACCCTGCCTGGCCATTCGCATCCCAAAAAAATAATAAGTACACATTAGCCCAATGGCTAGTAAATATCTAAGTGTTAGAAGCTCTCCAAGGCGGGTTGCCAGGCCCAGGGTTAAGAAGATAGCAGTCCAGTAGAATGCCTTGCCCGTGCCCATAAATACCGCTAAAAATGGGATGGCCAGTGGGTTTACAAAGGTAAACACCACTGCCCGCCCTATAAAAAACCCAAAGGCCCCTACCATTACTGTGGCTAGGTCGCGTTTGGATACTATTGCCGTGGTTTTGCGTTTGCTTAAGGATACTAGATTCATGGGTCTCACCTGCCACTTTTTGGGTTGTGCCTGTCCCATATAATAAACCCACCTTGTGGGTGGGTTTTGTCATATATTGGGTGAGTGGGGTGGGGGTTTTTTGGGGATTGTGTGGTGCGTTTTGAGTGGTTGATTGTCCTGCACTGTGGATTGATGAATACACTTATCGTTTTTGCTTTAACAAAGTTTATGTGGAAATCCATGTTTGTTTTTTGGTATAATAATAACTGACTATGCAATAAAGCCATGCACACGCTCCTTGCCACAATAGCTTTTATCGACCTTATGTGGAACTTAAAAAGTAGGTGAAAAAGTGAGTCTAAAATGGTTCCGAAAGTTCATTATAAGCGTTGTAATACTCCTGTCTTTAGGCCTCTTTTTCGTGGCGTGGCATCTCTTTGTTGCGGATGAAATAGTAAATCAGTCTAATATATATCACATAGATAATGTCACAGTAGAAGTGGGTATCGTTGTAGAGTTTGGCGGCATTGTGTGGCGTGTACTTGATTTACAAGACGGTAGAGCATTATTACTCAGCGAATATATACTAGAACCCAGGGCATTTTCACGAGAAAATCATGCCATTTGGGAAATTAGCGATTTGCGAGCTTATTTGAATGGTGAGTTTTATTATCGCTTTGCAGAGGAAGAACGTGCGCACATTGCAGAAACTAGAGTGATAAATTGCGGTGCTTTGACTGGAAGACTTACAAGGGACGATACCATTGACAAAATATTTCTATTAAGTGTAGAAGAACTCGTGCATTATTTTGGTGACAGTAGCCAGCTAACGGCTGGAAATAACAACTGGCTTGATGACCAATATAATTTTGCACGAGCCGCCTCAAACGCTTGGTGGTTAAGGACACCTGCTATTGCCTCCCTTCAGGTCGTATTTGTCAGAGCGAACGGCACAGTTTTACTGCTTGGCACGAATGCGCATGATGAATCCCTCGGTGTTCGCCCCGCTTTATGGCGGTATTTGGATTTGTCCCTTGACAACGGCGCACAGATGAAAAACAGCAAGCGAATTTGGGGCTAGTAATTGAGAATGTATTTGTGTTATATTTCAGGGTAGAGTAAGCAAGAGAAATTCAAGAGAAATTTTATATCAGAGGAGATATTTATAATGAGTTCACGAAAAGAAGCATGGAAACAGTTTAGCAATGAGATTGAAGCAACATATGTCAAAGGCGGGGTTTTGAAAAGTGATAAAATCGAAGCAACTTTTCATAATTGGCAGGTGGTTTACGATTCTTTCGCTTTACCTGTTGGGACTATTCCTCTTTTATATACACGCATACGTGCGCCTTTCTTAGCAAAATCTGATTTTAAGTTTCGCATTACAAAGAAAACATTTTTTGATAAGATTAAGGAAGTGTTTGTGAAATCGGATGTTGAAATAGGCGATTCACGTATTGACAATGCTTTCATTATACGGAGTAATTCTGCTGAAAAAATGAAGAAATTGTTGTCTAATGAAAGCTTGAAAGAGCTACTGCTTGAAAAAGCAGATTCACATTTTGAGTTTACTCATGGGTACAAAGGTACAGGACGCAAATTTCCCAATGACTGTGACGGACTATGTTTAGTCGTGCTTTATGAGAGTAAAGATATAGACAAGCTAACGCTTATATACAATCTGTTTGGTGAGGTATTGAATTCACTTTTAGAAGCAGACGAAATATGCGATGAACCTATCGACATAAAAATCTAGCAGCTTGATACTCGGTAAGATAAGCATTACGCATTTCAAGCACTTGCAACACCACCGATTGTAATAACCGAGATTTTGAACAGTAACTAACGAGAAAGCCCATCGAAAACATCATTGCTGCCACTGGCCTGACCTACGAAGAGCTTGAAGAAATACAAAATGCCGACCTTTAAAGTCGGCATTTTGCTTTACAGCTTCTAAATTAGAGTACAAAACCTTACTCAGCCGGTTCGTAAACAGATTCGTCATCGGACTCCTCGTCGGACTCTTCATCTGGTTCCCCAACCAGCTCTTCATCCGGCTCACCGGTATCAGCATCAACGTCTGTATCATCCGGTTCATTAGTATCAGCGTCAACGTCAGCATCTAGCTCATAATCAGTATCAGCGTCAACATCTGCATCTAGCTCTTCATCATCAGTATCAGTGTCAACATCTACATCCAGCTCTGCATCTGGCATCAACATATCATCTTCCACACCACGCAAATCCTCAATAACAGCCAGCACAGTCTCCAAAGCGTCCATACCAGCAAAATTTCTAATCTGCGGTGTTACCCCATAAACTTCAATAGACCTGCCATAATTATCGGTAAAGGAACCAATATCCACACGCCATATAATACCAGTATTAGGCAAAACAATATATGTGTGGAAAGGCCCGGTAATACCAGAGGTATTTTCTCCAACAACAGTAGCAAAGCCAGAGCTTATGGCAAGCTGTGCTGCCTCCACCGAGGCAGACATAGACATTTCGTCAACAAGCAGCCATATCTCGCCTTCAAAAGGCACCCGTATTTCATCTGGAAGCCAGTTGGGGTCAAAGTATTCCCGCACAACAAATACATAGCTAAGCCGTTCGTATTGTTCCGGATTAAAATGCACCAGTCCCCGCTCGTTTACAACATCGCTGATGGGGTAAATAGCAGCATAAAAGATTTCTTCATCCAGCCCAAAAGAGCGGAATAGCTGCAAATATACGTCCATTAGGTTAACAGCACCTTCACCGCCGGCAAAGAACTGATAACTGCTTGTAAAGCCAGCTTCTCTAGCAAGCGGCATAACAATAGCTGTCCAAAAATAAGAAGCATCGCCGCCGGTATTGCCTCTTAAATCAAGAATCAAATGGTCAAAATCCTGAACCTCTTGCAAAAACGGGAAGATAGTTAAACTATCAAACATACGGCAGCCCATAAAGGAATTAATGCGCAAATAAGCAACTTCATCCGGCACAAGGATGTCCGTAACAATATTTCCGGGTATTTCAGGGAATCCGCCCTCATCGCCGTCTAGGTCAAACTCATACTCCCCATAAAACCAGATGGCTCTAGGGTCTACATATGCGCCAAAGGCTGTGCGTATCTGTGCCCGGGTGTATTCGGTTGCAAACTCACTATGATACCCTCTTTGGGTAACAGCAAGTAGTATTCTGTACATTGTGATATCTCTTACACCTAAATGCCCAACACCTCCAAGAGGTGCCGCAAAATGCCAATTTAATAAATGAATCAAATAGTTAGCGGCAACAGACAAAGGCTCGTCACAATCGCGAACAGGGAAATGCATGGGAAGGTAGGGCACAGTAATGGGCACCATATTTTCAATCATATGCCTGTGTGCGGCTACATGAGCATCAAAATCAATCCCCAAACGCCTGTAGGCAATATTATCCCATGCAGAGTTGGCCAAGGTAAAGTTAACCAAGTAGTCAAAGTCCTCCAGGGCAATGTCTCTGGCTTCCTCGGTTAGTTCCAGGGTTATCATTTCAAGCCCTGGGAGGGAGTCGATAAAAGCTTCTAATAGCAGCATAAGGTCTTCCAGGGTCAAAAATGCCGTGTTTTGCATTATTATGACACCGGTTTCCAAGGTAAGGGGCACATCGTTTGTGTATGCCCGGGTTTCACCTGCAAACAATACAACTGTACCTCCGTCTATGGCAATAAAAATGGCTCTTGTCTCTGGAAGCCATTCAACTTCGCCGCCTAGATCGGTAAAAAACTGCCTGACGGGTATTAAGCCCAGCTCCTCCGGGGTGGGGGAGGCCGCACTTGCCCATAGGGCATTGGGTATGGCCAAAATTATGACCATAAGCAGCGCGGCAAAAATTTTCTTCGTTTTTCTCATGTTTTTCTCCTTTTTTAAAGTTTTACAGCGTTTTGGCGATTTGGATAAACCTTCATGTTTAATTTTTTAAGTTATTTGCAGCTTTTTAAATGATTTGACGCAGTTTTAGCCTTTTTTAATGCTAAAAATTGCGCAAATTCTGCAGTTGACTCCTCATCGCCTTAAATCACTGTTCATTGTCTCGCTCCTTTTCATTTTTATGCATTATATAATAGGGATGACCTTGCGTCCATGTCATCGCATAAAATCCTGCATCCTCCGCATACTACCCACATATTTGTACGTTGAGAGGATGGATTAAATTGAAAACTTCACTAAAAGAAAAAGTAAAGAACCTAACAAAATCCGGAATACTATATCATGGGATGATTCTAATTGTAACGCTGGCATTGCTTGCCGCATTCCCCGCCGGGGCCGATAAAGCCGAAACCACACCGGCGTTTAAGTCAATTTTCGCCTCAAAGCCGGCCAAGGAAGGCAAAAAGCTTCCCATATACAGCGTAGAAAGGCCGGACAACAAACTAAGCATTTCCTTCGATGCGGCTTGGGGTGCCGATGATACGGATACGCTGCTTAATATCTTAAAAGAAAACGACGTATTGGCCACCTTTTTCCTATGCGGCACCTGGGTTGACAAGTATCCGGAGGATGTTAAAAAAATAGCTGAAGCCGGCCATGACATAGCCAACCACGGCAATAAACACGCCCATGGCGCGAAGCTAAACCTAGAGCAAAATAAAGCCGAAATCCAGGGCTGCCACGATAAAATAAAGGCAGTAACAGGCATAGAAGCCAACCTGTTTAGGCCCCCATATGGTGAGTACAATAACACAGTAATAACCGCCGCCGAGGAGCTGAATTACTTCACCGTCCAATGGGACGTAGACAGCCACGACTGGATGAAAAAAGGCGTAGAATACGAGGTTAACCAGGTGCTAAAGCATAAAAACCTCAGAAGCGGCTCGATAATTCTGTTTCACAATGATGCAGAGAATACCCCCAAGACTTTGGATACAATTATCAAAGGCCTAAAAGCAAAAGGCTACGAGCTGGTACCCATATCCCAGTTAATTTATACAGAGGATTTTGAGATTGACCATACCGGGCGGCAGAAGGCGAAGTTGAGCGGGTAAGCTTTATTTGTTACAATCAACCCCGCTATAGCAGTTTGAAAGGGGTTTTATAATGGATTGCACAATCATTTTCACATTCGATAACGAATCGCAAAGATGGACCGCTGTTTCCGATGATAAATACGGGCTTGTATTGGAATCAAACTCATTAGAGGCATTAATGGAGCGGGTAAAAATCGCTATGCCTGATATGCTGGAGTTTACCTGCGGCTATACCGGCCCGGTTAATCTGTACTTTAAAGCTGAACGGGTAGCGCATTTAGAGGCGGCAGTATAATGGCCGACTACACAAAGGATGTCAGAAAAATACTATCAAACAACGGATTTAACACCACACCGCCATCTTTTACAGACTGGCGGTTTTTTATTACACCCCATTGACATTGACCGAACGTCAACTAGTATAATCGGCCTACGAGGTGATTAACTTGACCCTAACACGAATAAACGAAGTAGTAGAAACCTATGGCGTATCCAGCCGCACATTGCGTTACTACGAAGAAGTAGGGCTTTTATGGAGCAATCATCCCGACAACAAAGCCCAGCGATACTACGACCCCGCCGCCCTAGAGCGTCTAAAGCAAATAATAGTACTGCGCAAGCTGCAAATCCCAGTAAAGGACATAGTAAAAATATTCAAAAGCGAAAGCCTGGCAATTCTAATCCAATCCTTTGTGGACAAGCTGGAAGCCCTGGACACAGAAATAACCGCCCTGGCAAAGCTAAGAAAACTGGTAGACGAATTTCTACACAACATGCTGATAAACGGTGTGAAAAAAATCTCAGCCATAACTCTACTCTACGAAGAAACAGAAAAACGGCTGCAAATATCAATCCCAGATGAGCCCCTAACCTACGAAAAATTATCCCAAGTAAACCGTGAAACCTTAAAGCTAAACGACATAAGAATTATCCGTCTGCCCCCAATGAGAATGCTAACCTCCCGATACAAAACCGGCAAAGCCGCAAGCCTGGACGAAGACAAAATGGAAAACCTTTTCACAATACACGGTTTCACACCAACCCCCGGCCTAAGAGACTGCTTCATGCGAAAAGAGCCAAACGACGAGTACATCATGCTAATAAAAATCCCCGATGACTACAAAAACGAAACACCTTACATGGAAGAAAATTTACCAGGCGGCCTGTATGCAGTAGTATCAACTTTTTTTGAAAACTTCGACGATGCATTTGTGCTACTACGCCAGTGGATAGCAAGCAGCAACGATTTCCAGCCAGATACCAGCCGCCAGGAAATTATAGAAGAAATCCTACCCTGGGACATAGTAAGAAAATTAAATAAATTTCAGCAAGACATTTTCATTCCAATAAAAATTAAAAATGGGGAGGAACCCAATGAGTAAGAAAACAGAGCTGCAAAAAGTAAGCGAAGAAACCATGCGCTTTATGCGCGGCAAGTACAAACTAGACGAAGTACCCTGGCAACACAAAGGCATAGACAGCCTAAAATTCCGCCAAGGCAGTAAAACCATCCTATCAATCTACATCTACGAAGACCGCTACGATTTTCAAGTAATTTTCGGCAAGGCCGAACGGGAGAAATTTGAGGCCGAGCGCGGCGATTTCCCGCCGGAAATACAACAAATCTACGACAACAGCCAAACCTACCACGACGGCAAATGGATGATGATATCCGTAGCCGACACTAAAACCCTGGAAGCCGTTAAAAAACTAATACTTATCAAGAAAAAGCCCAACCGCAAGCCCTTCCCCAAAGACCAAGCTATCTACGGCGGCTGCGGCCACCGCTGCGACTTATGCATACATTACACTGGCGGAACCATAAGCGAAGAGTTTCGTAATGAGTTAAAAGAGCGTCTAACCCGCGTATACGGCGGAGACCTCTGGGGCGAGGATATGATGCTCTGCCCAGGATGCCATAATAAGCCGGAGGAAGATTGCCCAAAAAAAGTATGCGCTAAATCCAAAGGATGTGAAAAATGCAGCAGCCACAGCGATTACCCCTGCGACAACGCCACAGCAGGATGGCCGCCTAGGATAGAGCCAAAGCATATACTAGCCGATGACGTCACATGGGGGATACTACCTTACGTCCCAGGGCAGTATGGTAACTAAGCTATTACACAGTATTTATCGTTCCTGTAATACCATCAAGTGCGTAGCTGTATAACTCACGAACCATGCTCCAGTCAGCTATTTTTGATTCGTCCTCTACATGGAATATATTATATTGATATGTAGGCGTAAACCCTAATCTTTCATAAATTTTAGGGTCACCGCATAAAAACACTGCCCTAAACCCCATAGCTTTTGCTATATGCAGTGCTTCTTCTATCATTGCCCGGGCTATACCCTGCCTAAAGTAGCCCGGGTGTACGCAAATGGGAGAAAGGAGTAATTCGGTAATTTCTCCTTGGGGTGTGGTGATTATGGTTTTGTATAGTACTATCTGGCCGATTATTGCGTTGTTCTCATGTACTGCAACCAACGATAGTTGCGGGATAAATGTATCTTTTTTACGCAGGTCATTAAGATAATCATGGGTTGTAGCATCGTCGTCAGGGTTTGTTGCAAAGGATGCTTTTACTAGGCTGCATACTTCGCTATAGTCAGAAGGTCTCTCTTGGCGGATTGTCATTGGCCTCCTCCTAACCATTATAAATCATTGTCCCAATCCCTGTATCGCTCAGTAATTCAATTAAAATGGAGTGAGGCACCCGTCCGTCTAAAATATGGGCCCTTGGCACCCCGCCTTGTACCACTTCTGCGCAGCATTCTACTTTTGGAATCATCCCGCCGGATATTATTCCGCTTTCGGTTAGGCCGTTTATCTCGGACAGGCTTATTTCAGGGATTAGGGTGTTGTCGTCTTTAGGGTCTTTTAGCACCCCTCGTACATCTGTTAGAAGAATCAGCTTCTCTGCGTTTAAAGCCACTGCCAGCTGGGCTGCGGCACTGTCTGCATTTATATTGTACATAACTCCCGGTTCTTCCCCACAGGCAACTGTGGATACTATTGGGATATATCCCCCTGCAAGGGCCAGGTTAACCGGCTCTGGGTCTACACGGGTTAGCTCGCCTACCAGGCCTAGGTCTTCCTTGGCTATTAGCCTGCGGGCTACAAACATGCGCCCGTCCATCCCTGAAAGGCTAAGTGCCCGGCCCCCTTGCTCGCCTATTAGCTGGGCTAATTGCTTGCTTATCCGCCCGCATAGTACCATTTGTACTGCCTGCATTGTTACTGTGTCGGTGTAGCGCAGGCCCCCTACGAAGCGGGGTTCTTTGCCTATTTTTAATAAAAGCTCGTTGATTTCCGGCCCGCCTCCGTGTACTACTACTACCCGTATTCCTACTAATGATAGCAGCACTACATCCGAAATTACCTGGTGGCATAACTCTTCGGACTGCATTGCTCCGCCGCCGTATTTTACTACCATGGTTTTGCCGTGGTATCGTTGGATATATGGTAGGGCTTCTGATAATATGTGGGCTTTTTCTATTGTGGATGACATAAGAACCTCCGGTTGTGTTTTTCTGGCGAATGATAGCATGTGTGGGGGTGGGGCGCAAATTTGTGGGTGGGTAAGTTTTAACCTGCTATTGATGGAAAAAGCATAAAAAGTTAGTGTATGCTAAGTATATAGTAAATTAGCGATTTTATTCATTTATAGTTGACATAATATATCGAATTAACGTCATAATGTGCGTGTGGCCTCACATAATTGTGCAATTAGAAGCAAAAGAGAACTGGTAACTTCTTGGCTTGCATGGTATAACAGCTGTAGTGTTTATTTAAACATGTGTGACGAATTTCAAAGGGGTATACCCTTATGGCGTTGGGTGTAATCCAGCACCAAATACGTTGCATATATTGGTAACGGGGGTGGTTTTATGATTGTTGATGAGTCGGAGCAGGTTTTTGATGTATGTTGTGCATATGTGCGAGTTAGAGTACAGTCATGTTGATGTAAAATTAATCAGGTGGTGGGTGGTTGATTTTACGGTGAGAGATTAAATATCGAAAAATAAGATGTTATTTTGTTTTTTGGTATTGACTGGAAAAACGCCGCGTATTACTTTGTAGTCATATAGCCTGCATTGTCAATAATCAGATAGTGGGTGTAGGTTAAATACTATTGTAGGAGGAATGAAAATGAAAATGAAAGCTGTATGTTTGCTTCTTGTGCTTGTCCTTGCCTTAAGTGCATTAACGACAGTTCAAGCATCGAGTTACGATTGCGAGTCAATGAGTAATGTTTCGATATGTCTCGAATCAATTTTCCCAGACTTATATAATCCAGAGGATTTCATTATTTACTGTTCCGAAACCTTGCCACCGGTATCATATTCATTGGAGCAAACGATTATATTTTATATATCAGACTGTGGTACCATGATTGTCATGGATGATGATGCATTTTATATATCAGACTGTGGTGAAATTGTTATCATTGATGATTATGCAAGGGGACCACGTTATTTAATTGGAGCGAATTTCGGTTTTGGAGTATCAGGATCTAATTTTATATTCGACGTTATTCTATTTCCTATAGGACATACTATCGGTGTAGCAACGGCTCTATTCACGGTTCGAACTGGTACTACATCCCATAATGTTAGTACTATTGCATCGTCAAGATTTTTAACAGGGCCAGCGTATAATATCAGTCATACAATAACAATATCAGCGCGTACAGGTCATTTTTCTATGAGACTCACTGGTGTTACACTTATAAATGGTGCTATTTCTCCTGATGTTGCACAAACAGTTAGCTTTTTAGTGAATCGCACAGGTAGAATGTGGCAATACGATTATGTATGCCCCGATACACGTAAAGCGAACAGAAGGCCCGATTCGAATTGGGCAAGAGGATACCGCGAAACAAGGCCGTCAAATCTCAGGGATATGTACCAAGCATACGTTCGCGCAAGGTACTTGCCCTCCTTTATGTTAAGCTCTGGCGATGATGTCCATCATATTAGACCTTTGGGCCTTGGTGGAACTAATCAAACAGACAACTTAATTCATCTCGGCAGACCCTTTCACCAGAGGGTAAGCGGGTGGTTTAGTGGATACTAAAATAAATGAAAATCCTTTAGATGATCATGATTTTTTGCATAATGAAATTACTATTTCAATGGCTGTGAAGTCTTTGATGTTTTTAAGTGCTACTAAACCAAAGGTTTTTTTTCATGGCTTGACAAGGGATTGCAAATATGAGTTTAAAGAAGGTTGTTGCCCCGACGATATTAACAGATTAGAGGAATACATCGGCTATACTTTGGCTGAAGATTATAAACAATTTCTTCAATATACCAATGGTATGGAATTTTCGCCTTTCGTTGCTTCACCACTCTTTGATGTTGAATCTGTTTATCAGGCAAGAGCGATATTTGATCAATATCCTACTAACTTTCTTGTAATAGGTTCCTGTTGTGATGGTGCATTTAATATCATGATTAAGCTTGACGGTAATAGCGATGCTTGCATGTATTTTCACGAAATAGGCAGTGAATATTTAGGCCATATTAATTGTAACTTCACTACTTTTTTTAATCGATTTGTTATGACACATGGGTCACCATTTTGGGAGTGGGGGACAAAAAGCACTCAAATAGAAGCCATAGTTTCATAATGAAAAGACTCATTATCGTAATAGTTATCTTGTTTGTTTTAGTGCTAAAGCGTAAACATTATCGAGTGATTTCATTGACAAAATCATATGCTCAATCAAGTTAACATTCAAGCCCCTTATGAAACCATCCTCATAAGGGGCTTCTTCGCGCACTTGCGCGCATGACAAAAATGACCATATTTTACATGCCTAAAAAGGCGCGGCCGCCAAGCCGCGTCTTTTTTACATACACGGGAAAAGATATGGTATACTAACAATAAATTCCGACAAAAAGGAGCCCATGCCATGACTAGTCTCCATAACCTAACTAAAGATTCAATAAAAACCGGCGTAGTAGACATGCTGCGCACGGCCTATCGCAAAACGATACAAAATGCAACCCCGCAGCAAGTCTATAACGCCCTGGCCCTAACAATAAAAGAGCATGTATCGGCCAACTGGCTTTCCACCCATGAGTACTTCGAAAGGGCCGATGTTAAAACCGTCTATTATCTCTCCATGGAGTTTCTAATGGGCCGCTTTATGGGCAATGCCATCTTAAACTTATCCCTAACAGACACCGTAAGCGAAGCCCTGTCAGAACTAGGCGTAGATATAAACCTAGCCGAAGAAGCCGAGCAGGACCCAGGCCTAGGCAATGGCGGCCTTGGCCGCTTGGCCGCGTGTTTCCTTGACTCCTTGTCAACTTTGGGCTATCCGGCTTATGGCGCAGGTATCCGCTATCACTACGGCATATTCGAGCAGCATATTGAAAACGGCTACCAGGTAGAAAAACCCGACAACTGGCTCCATTACGGCGACCCATGGGGGGTTAGGCGTGAAGAATATGCCAAGGAAATAAAATTCGGGGGCCGGGTTAACGCAATAAAGGACGAAACCGGCGAGTACCGCTTCGTACTAGAGGGCTGCCAAAGCATAATGGCCATCCCCTATGATTACCCGGTGGTTGGCTATAACACAAACATGGTAAATACCCTGCGCCTATGGGATGCAGAGCCGGTAAACCGCTTCGATTTGCAAAGCTTTAACGAGGGCCAGTACGAGCGGGCCCAGGAAGAGCAAAATCTAGCCCGCACATTGGCGGCAGTGCTGTACCCGGCAGATGAATTTGTAGCGGGGAAGGAGCTGCGCCTAAGACAGCAATACTTTTTTATATCGGCAACGATTCAGCGGGTAATTGAGCAGTTTGCTAAACGGCATAACCAGGAATTTGACAAGCTGCCGGACTATGTACAATTCCAGTTAAATGATACCCATCCTTCGCTGGCGATAGCCGAGCTTATGCGCATACTGCTAGATGTACACTATTTACCATGGGACGAGGCCTGGGCTATAACCCGTGCCACCTGCGCATATACCAACCACACTATCATGAGCGAAGCTTTAGAAAAATGGCCAGTAGAGCTGTTCAGCCGCCTGCTTCCCAGGATTTATATGATAGTGGAAGAAATAAACCGCCGCTTCTGCACAAATTTAATAGAATGGTACGGCAATGACCCCGAGCGTATCCGCAATATGGCAATATGTGCCGATGGACAGGTACGTATGGCTCATTTGGCTATAGTGGGCAGCCATTCGGTTAACGGTGTGGCCGCAATCCATTCTAATATCCTTAAAGAAGTGGAACTGAAAGATTTTTACGAAATCTACCCCGATAAATTTAATAACAAAACCAACGGCATAACCCAACGCCGCTGGCTGGCTAAATGTAACCCCGGCCTGTCAAAGCTTATTACCAATACCATAGGTGATGGCTGGTTAACGGATTTAAGCCAGCTTGCAAATCTAAAGCCCCTGGCCCATGATGCATCTTTTAAAGAGCAGTTCATGTCTGTAAAACATGCAAACAAAGTCAATTTATCAAACTATATTAAAAGCCAATACAATGTGGCGGTTGACCCGGCCTCTATTTTTGATATCCAGGCCAAGCGTCTTCATGAGTATAAGCGGCAGTTGCTTAATATCTTTAATGTAATAGACCTGTATAACTCTATAAAATTAAACCCCAACATGGATATAGCCCCCCGCACTTTCCTTTTTGCGGCTAAAGCATCGGCTAGTTATAGACGGGCCAAGCTTATTATTAAGCTGATAAACTCCGTGGCCGATTTGGTTAACAACGACCCATCTATGGGCGGGCGGCTAAAAGTGCTGTTCCTGCCTAATTATAGAGTTAGCATGGCTGAAAAATTAGTCCCTGCCTGTGATGTAAGCCAGCAAATATCCACAGCAGGCAAGGAGGCCAGCGGTACGGGTAATATGAAGTTTATGCTTAATGGTGCCCTAACCATAGGTACCCTGGATGGTGCTAATATCGAAATGCTGGAAGAAGCCGGAGGGGAGAATATTTTCATATTTGGCATGACCGCACAGGAGGTGCAGGCCCTTACAAATGCCGGTACCTACGCCCCTTGGGATTTATATAATATTGATTATAATATCCGCAATGTGTTAACGACCTTGATTAACGGGACATTAGATACTAACCACGATTTGTTTAGGGAAATATACGATGCTATGTTAAACGGTTTTAACGGCGCAAGGCCCGACGAGTACTATGTGCTTAAAGATTTTGCCGCCTATAAAACCGCCCAGGCTGATGTGGATAATGCCTATAAAGATAAATCCCGCTGGGCAGCCATGGCGGTAATGAACACCGCCACTGCGGGTAAATTCTCCAGTGACCGTACGATTAAAGAGTACGCTGATGAGATATGGAATGTGAAACCGGTGGTGATAAAATGACAAAAAAACAATTTCAATGGGCGATAACCATTTTTGTTGGCGCAGTAGTTGTTATAGGCGGGGTGGGGCTTCTTATATTCCACGCCTTCTGGCCCCAGTTCCAGCGGCTGCCCTTTTTCTCAAATAACCAGGTGATACCATTTC
>Ga0123355_10009665_pt1 | contig 14696 bp, 4 predicted proteins | sample TergutEmb28metaG_3_FD_89872 | JGI IMG/M metagenome (GOLD analysis project Ga0123355, IMG submission 89872) | Embiratermes neotenicus P1 segment gut microbial communities from Petit-Saut dam, French Guiana - Emb289 P1 | ecosystem: Host-associated > Arthropoda: Insects > Digestive system > Gut ...
AAAGCAACAGTAATTATGAATGATTATGACGAAAATAATAATAATAATAACAATAACTGTATTTACTAATTTTATAGTAATGTAACGAAAAAGTAAGCAATGAATGTATGCCTACTTGACATCACATTTGCCAGCACTCTTTGCACACCGCAATAATAAATAGAAGTAAAGAGCAATATGAAGTTTCTGACAACAAACATAATGTATATACACTTTTTTGTTATTAAAACAAGACATGAAATGTAGGTATAAAGTAGCATTGAGGCGATTTGGTGCACCCATTGTTGCAGTGGGAAGTATTACACGTTCAGAGTGTTCGTAGCCTTAGTTACCCAGCATGAAATGCGCATGAGTCATATTGTCATTTGCGGCCTGCGGACTCTAAATATTTTCCCACATTTTCTCATAAAAGTCACGATTTTCGTAAAAACGTTTTGAACGTAAATGCCTTTTGATTCTCTTTACAACATTTGTCCGAAACATTTCCCATTATAAGAAGAAATGAGTGATATGTGATCGAATGTGTACGAATGTATGTTGGTCTTTAGGTGACCTATTTGTTATTTTTGTCAGATTGTAATGAACCTTGAATTTTCACGACAGATTTTCGAAAAAATACTTAAGTGATACATTTAATGAAAATCTGTACAGTGGGAACAGTGGCGTTCCATGCGGACGGACGGACAGACAGACAGCCAGAAATTACAACGAAGCCAACAGTCGCTTTTCTTCATTTTGCGAACGCGTCATATAAACTAGTAGAACATAGGCAGTATAATGTTTGAGCAAATACGATAAGTAGTAATTGGTTTATGGATAATATACAGGATGATTTTTAATCACATACAGTAAACATCACGAATGTATTCTACTCCTACAATGAAGCTTAACCGTTAGCACCAACATGTGGTTCCAGCTGCTCTTTTAAGGAAATGAGACGAGAGAAGCAGCGTATTTGGGCACGGAATTTATTTATTACATTGAAAACTAAAAGCGGCTTAGTCTTGACTACATATTTGCAAAAGTTTATAAAAAGTGTCCTTCAGTTTTAGTGCATAAATGAGCCCTGCGACATCAATAATTCCTGAACATCTAAGAAATTCCAAACATATGTTATTTCAACCACTTTAATAAAATAGCAGGCTATGACTTGCCGATGGCATTGGAGGCAGAAAGTGGCTGGAGTGAGATTCGTTGAATCTGGAGGCCACAGAATTTGCCCGTTTTGTCCTATCCTTTGTTCTTGTTAGTGAGAGTCCAAAGCATAATTTACGCAGTTAGTAAGAAAATCGGACACTGCATCCTGCTGAAAGCACAGAGTCTGTCGTTTTGCCAATGGTACGTTCTCCAGTATATGGGTTGTTTTTCCGTTGCCTCATCTCACTAATAAAGCGGTTGTTGATTTTGTTTTATAGGGATGTTTTGGGTGTTTTTGGGGAGTAGAACAAGGTTCTGACATTTATTGTAGGTAACTACAAGTACTATGGTCTTCGCTGTTCAAGGAAGGAGCAAGTTTGATCAACTACTACAGATCTGGATCAGTAATAGTAAGGTGGACGGATTACAAACTATCCTGACTGAGGCTTTTCTTTGTTTCCTTCGTTCCCTCCGGGAAAATATTTTAACAGTCTATAAAACAGGTTACGGCCAGTTCGTTACATATCCTCTGAAATTAATTATTAGCAAATCATTCTTATAATCGACCTTACATTTAGAGTTACTGATATCTTCGCTGAATAGACCGTAAATAAGGAGTTATAAATTATCGTTTAATACAGCGCATAGAGTTTGGTAAGCAATTGAATGTTAGGATTATAAGATTTGAGGTTCTCTGGGTGGTCAAGTTTCTTTAGCAGTCTTAAATTTGTGCTGCCCAGTGGGGTTACCAAAATACTTAATTTCAGATAGAGGCAGTATGTTTCTCCTACCTGATTACACCATTTCCTAGCGCGAAAGACTGCAGTGTGGATTTTTCATATTTTATTCAATAAATTATGTAACTTATGGAGTTGATGTATTGCCTTTTTGGGAGTCAGATATAAGCTATCTCGAATTTTATTTTGTAGCGTCCTTAGTTGTTCTAAGTAACTTCCGGGGCAGTACCTCAAATGAAAACGCAACTGGTTATTTCCACTTTCTTTCCATTTAATTACTTAATAATAATCACAACAGTCTACGGTACACATACTGAGAAACAATAAACAATTACTTATATTTCCCCATTAAAACAATTGTTTTGTTTGTGAAGTAAGGTTTTACGATAAGAAGTATGGAGTTAAGTCCATATTTTTAAATTCATAAAAAAATAAGATTTACTGTCATAACCGAATATTCATAATTTTAAGCCGTGGGATTGGGTTTTGGTCCGTCTGATTTCATTAATTAGAAATATTTGATGCCAAAATGCGGACGCGTACATCACCGCACTAATATAAACATTTTCATTTGGAAAGTTTATTGATCGCATGCAAAGGATAAAGGTCTTTCTCTAAATTATTTAATTCAGTACATTGGTTCGGTAGAATCAGAAATTAAATGCGTTTTACATTAAAGGGTTTGCGGCAGTTTTTCACAGCAACATCAATAATTTAGTATTACTGCTTTGTTGTTTCACGTTAGGATTGCCGTGAGTAACATGTTACAGGCTGTGAGAGCTTCTCTGTTAAAGGCGTCCTGGAATGTTGCAGTTCCTCTCTAAACATATGCTAATATATTACAGTCTCTCTCCAAAGGTGTCCTGACATGTTACAGCGTCTCTCTAAAGCTGCGTAATGGAAAATCACGTATCTGAAATAGACGTTCCCGAGGCCTTACGACAAAATACAGAGTTTTATTCTGAACTGATTGTTTTAATTGTAATCTTAGTGATCGTGAATTTTTTAACTGATATAGAATCAAATGGACAGAAATTTCCTTAACAGAGGAAAACGTTTACAATTTTGAAATAAAGTTTTTGAATAATTGTACGTTATGTATTATGCGGAACATTTTGCACTAAAATTTGAAGAACCGGTTGTTTGTTTTTAATGATAGTCCATCTACTCGTAGTTGAGGATCTTGTAAGAATGAGTTACTATTAGACGCATTAACAAAGTATTGTTACGGCGTCGCTTTGTCTTATTGGTCCATGTGTCTACCTGCATGGACCAATTTAACCAATACCAAAATTATATTTGTGAGATGTTATGTTGGAAACTTTTACTTCAATTTGTCAAAATTTTCAAAGTTCGTATAAACATGACCCAAATAACAGACAATTTTTATGAAGACCTTCGTCACTTTATCATACTATCTCGCAGTTTACGATGTAGGCCCAAGTAAACAAATACGTTACTGAAGTACACAAACGAGAAAATAAAGTTGTGATCAATATTGATCCCATGCCATGACACCAAGATGTCTTATAGTGTGAATTATGTAAAACGTAGACGACAATTTTAAAATTAATCCTTTTCTCTAAAATATTTAGGAATTTAAATCTAGGTAAAATAACAGAAAGCGTCAGAAGCAGTATTCATTGCGAATATTTCGTGTCTTGTTTAAATACTATATTTATACTCATTACACACATGCACACACATGTGTTTATATCGTGTTAGACTTCTGGGAACAGCGTGACTTTTAAAAGGAACAGCATTATCAAAAATTTTCTCACCAAGAGAAACGTTGCATATATTTTCCCTTTCTCTTTCTCAGATAATCTTTTTTTTTATTTTAAATAAGGTGGTATGTTATTTTGGATATTTTATGCTTAAATTTCGAAACAGAAAGAAACAAAATCTCTCTCTTGTTATCTGTTTAAGAAGATTTTTTTTTTAATTTACGATTTTTTTATACAACGCTTCTTTAGACATGGCGTGGAACGTGCGGAAGGACTTCGGGTATTAAACACACACACACACACACACACACACACACACACATTATATGTACGTATAGCGAAGTGTACCTCCATTCGTGGATTTCACAATTAATTACGTATATATTCCAGCCGGTCGTTTGTGATACCGCAGAAAGGCAGGAGGTAATAAAACAGATCGTAAATAACCGAATTCAAAATTTCAGAAGGAAATATACTGATACAGGTTCCTGGAAGTTTTAATTCAACATTACTAATTTTAATAAATCCTCTTTCAACACTGTGTTCTTGATATGCAGTATGCTGATTCTTTTCACGCAGTCACAACCACTTAGATGTCACTACCGCCAATTGTACAGTATTGTCAACCCAAATGTAGTCCTGAACCTTTGCGTGCTGTGTGTCTTTCAGAAGTCATTCGCTGAAGATGGCCGGGCCAGGTCGAAATATTTTAATGCACTTGTAGCGCTAATAAAAATTTTGGCTTAGTTGCGGTGAAATATGTAATACTTTCATGAATTTATTCAAGCTATTGTCAATATCGGGACAGAATTGCGGAGGAGGGTGCGATTTCTGAGTTGCTTAGCACAATTAGATTATATGAAGCGCCAGAAGACTGGGTTTAATTCTTACTGCCCTGCTGTCTACATTCGAATTGTCTGTAAATCTTTCATTCAGCGTTACAGTGGAGCCGGTCCACGTCACATTTATACGACCAAATAAAACAATAAAACTGTTCACCAAACATATTGATTTCCAAACGCGGTTTTTTTTTTGTCAGGGATAATCATACTCTTCGTCCCGCTCTTCGTATTCGGGCCTAGGCCACGACATTATTGCTTATTCTAGGGAATTTAAAAAGTACGAAATTGCGACGTTCATCACTGGTGTGAGGTTCATCTAGATCGCCCATTCATTCCCACGTTGAGCAGCAGACACCCGAAGAGACGTGGCCATTTTCATCCGCTGTCTTTTCTTGTACCTGATGTACAGTGTGGGTAAGGTGCGAAGATGTGGCCTGGATCTACAGTATGTCACCCACAGTGAAGACCAGAGGAGGGCTTTACTGAACACAGCTACGAAGTTCAGGTTCTGCAGAAGACCAGCAGTTTCCTAACAATCTGGACGATTGACTTTCCAAAAAGAGCAGTGAATTCGTAGAGACATTTGGAATTCGTATTTAAAAATACACGAATATGGATCTAATTTCTCGTCACCTTCACTAATGACGTATTTTCTGCACTCTCTCCTACGCAGTGTCGTTGCTGAATAATCTTATCTGATAGAACAAGACATTTGAATAAAGCTGCTGACGCATGACATTGCAACTCATTGTGCAGCGTTGTGTGCTGCATGCCAGAGGGATTGAAAAGCGCAAAGTAACGACTGGACAGTAAATATTTTTCGTATGAACTTCCGTTAACTTGCAGTGTGCTTGACCTAGATACGGCAAGGTGGTGGAGTGCCGACCAATTTGCGTAACCTTCCGGAGTAGCCAATCGGTTTCTGCACCGGGGGGCGACAAAATCGAATGCACGAATATGCCAATGCACGCAAACATAACGACCCACATTAGCGAAGTATAAGGAAGTTAATTATGCTATCGGACCTTAAGGAAAAATTATACTTTGAATGTTTCAGCAACTTGCATGATCGTGGAGTAAAGTACGACCTTTATATTGCCATACTTTTTATTTAAAATCATAATTCCCAATGTGGGTATTTGTGTTACAAACACAAATAATTTCGTGAACTGATGCTTGAATGGTGGCCTAATTCGCTAATAACGTAGCCTGCACATGTTGTCACTGATCTTTAATGGGCGTTGTCGTCTTCAACGTCCTCGCGTCCTAACTGGACGAAAGTGGTTTTCGGACTTCGTGCATCTTCCTTTAAATTTTGAGACACCGCCTTGTGAACACTGTGGTCCTTGTTGTTATAGCAAATTTGGTTATGGACCAAACAGCGTAATATTTTTTTTCCGAAGACGAAGAGCCAGTCTTAGTAAACCTATGGTTAAACAAGAAGGAAATATTAAGGCTTTGGCTGAAGCCCGGAAGAATGATTTTATTCAAACAAGACAGGCAATGTACGTGTCAACGTAATATTCAGGCGTATTCACGGAAGCAACGTTGCAGTGTAAAAGCAAAAAGTATTACATATTCTGAGTGTGTTTTTGTAGCCTCATTTACCCAGCGTGCAAAGGGCTTGAACCATATTATATTGTCATCTCTGGCCTGTTTGGCCTTACCATATTTCCCGACATTATCTCATAAATGGCAAGATTATTGGAATAAAAGTTATTGAACTTAAAATTTGTGTCTAGATTTTTCCACAAATTTTGTCCGATTCTTTTTCTCATTTTAAGGAGAATTCAGTGCCACATCATAAATGCACATAGGTCTTCATATAAAATACCCGTTATTCCATCAGACTTTAATTCAGTTTTCTAGACATATTTTCGAAAAATACTTAAGTAGAAAATTGCATGAAAATTTATTTTGTGGGAGCCGACGGACATGGCGAAACTAATCGTTACTTTTTGCAGTTTTGGAAACGCGCCTAAAACGGAAAGAAGTTCACATGTAGAATAGGGCGTCTTCCATATTCCTGCAAATATTGCATGGAACATCCCTTTAATCACGCCAGTAACGTTAATATTAACTTCGAGTTATACAAAATGACACCACTGGCACCACTTAAAACGGGATTTTAATGCTGGGGCAAGAAACAGGGATGATACAGGCACATTCAATGACTGCCCTAACATCGTTATTGGTCCTTCGTGCAGAAGTTACTTCACAGATTTGCTGTGCGGGAATCAACAGTGTCATAATTTGTATCCACTTGTCCTCCCAAAAATTTGATATTCGGCTAAGATTACGTTACGTTGTATGTTTCAGATCTTTAGAATAGAAGTAGAATCGATTTCCTTAAAGCGAGGGATAGTAAGAGTAAAAGAATTTGTGATTTGGCGCAATGTATTTCGACTGAACGGAGAAGTGAAATGTCTACATCTTCGGGAGAGACTGCGAGGTTCTCAGCTCTGCAGAAAGAGAAGTTATACCGGGCAGAAAAATATATCAGCACGATTTTGATTTTCGACATTCGACTCTTTTTTTATCGGTCTCGAAACATTATGATTTGCAAGCTTGAAATTTTGACTTTCACTTTATTGATTATCCTTACAGACTTTCCTCGCATTGTCACTGACGATTTTATCTAATTTTTTCTGTCTTGAACTTTCTTTCATGACGAACTGAGAAAATTATTCTCCAAAATCTTCAGCAACGTTTACTGCGTAATTAGAACATTTAGTGAATACAAAAACGAAGTCAAATACCAGCGACAATATAAAAAAGAAGTCCCGTGTCACGTAATAATAACAAATATGCCAATTAGAAAACACTGGCAGTTGATGTTCATAAACACGATTCGGAATTGTTGTCAGATCTCGTAGTTCGAAAGACGAAGAGGCATTGTTGCCTACCGCAAAACGGCAAGATCAAACTAGTGCTAACTCTTTTGAAAGCCTGAGATCCAACAGTAAAATTAGATGCTGACATAACTGATAATGAATAATACTATAATTGGAAATAAAGATAAGAATTCTGTATTTTCTAATCAGGGCTTCGTATAAAATGAACAAATACCTTAAAATTAACAGAACACTTCAGTGCAGGTGCTAAAGACTTCGTGCAGAGCTGCAGTTGTGTTGATTTTAGTTAGAGCTTTGAGTAGTGAACATTCCCGAGCTGGCGGGCGCACCGCAAATGGCACTGAGGGAATACCAGGTGTCAGGATTGTAATGAGTCTGGTATTATCTCTAGTATGTGAACTGTGTTGCAGGTGACACGTGCTGGCATAACATACGTTCTGCCTGCTGCTTTTCAACAATGGAGCGTTACTGGTTCTTCAATATTATACCATCTACATAGCATACTGTGAAATTGAAAAGGAAGGTAAACACACCCCAGGCGTAAAACAGGCACTGATACCTCAATGTTTAATTTTTGAACCTATTTGTTTAGCATATCATCTTCCTCTATAAAATTTTATTCCAAGGATGCTAGAGCATGAACGAACCAAGCTAACACGCCATCCGATTTGCATTAGAAGTTTGTGTACATATTAGACTACAATCTGAGGCTTATGGGGTTGGAATTCCGGCAGAGTAAGGGTCTTCTTCTTCTCAAATATTCCACAAAGGCTCTTCAGCCTACACTTGGTACTGGCAGCTCTTTCTCAGGAACGTTAAGTGGCCGGGAGGTGAGGTTCATCCCTCGATGTAGTGTTGACTGAGAAAGAGTAGAGCTGCTACAGCAATTCCCCTGTGTGCCTTGACGACGTATGCCGGGATATTTCATGTAAGTGCACCTGAAATTTCCCGGCCTACAAATTTTCTTATTATTATTTATCACGAGAATGAAATTGTATCTCCCTGACGATGGCTAAATTAGCTTCCAAACATGCTGCATAAATTGTGATGTGAAGTATTAAATTGTGTATATAGCCTAACAAGTGTATTTTATTAGAATCTAATGAACAGTGAATTAATACACGGCAGATGCAAAATATTAAAAACATTTAGTATTGTGTGCGTTTACTAAATTGTCATTGGCTGGGTGGGGTGTCCAGTCTCAGGTTTAGGACAGAATCAGGCAGAAAGAGAAGAAATTGAATTAAAGGAGAGAATAAGAAAAACATTACTGAAACGTTATGCGCGAATCGATAGAGTGGAGAGTTAAAATAGTTTATTGATCTTCAGTGTGGTTAACAGTTAAATCCAAATTTAAGACTGCCTCAAAAGGAAGTGAAGTAATACGAATTCCCCTGACACAAATGCAAGACGTGTGCCGCCTTCATTTGGTGTTCTGGTATTAGGGAATGACAGGAGAGATAAATAAGATTTGGGAGATCACAGGTCTTGTAGCTGTGCCGCTGAAGACTAACCTTCTAGAAGTAAAGTTTTATTGACAAGAAGACGGACCTGCATAATTAATAGTGCTCAACTCTTGCTAGTTGAAGACACTAAAGGCGATAATAGTTGAAGTGAATAAAAGCCAGAAGTGAAACCAGTTTATGTAACATCAAGTTTAAATATAGACTAGAACACCGTTTTCCAATCTGTAAACCGCGGAGCCCCGTGAGGCCGCATGATTCTACTAGTGGAGCCACGACCTTATTGCATGGGCCCAAAGAAGTCATATAACTTCGCAACAAGTCTTGTTCTTTTGTCAGAACTTGGATTCTTCTGCCTTTATTACTATCACTACTACTACTATTATTACTACTACTACCACCACCACCACCACCACCACTACTACTTCTACTACTACTACTACTACTACTACTACTACTACTACCACTACTACTATTACTAATATCATTGTCATCGTTGTTTTTGTTGTTGTTAAGAATGAAGTATGAATTCATGTACAAAGGTTCAAAGCAAAATATTTATAACATTGTTTATTTTATTACTTATCGGAATTTAGATCTTCATTTATTAGTATAATATTTGGGGGACCAGATAATTTTTATAAAGTTTAAGCAGGGGTTCTCATACTTCAAAATTTTGGAAACGTTGGTCTTGAAACAATGCAAAGGCTGTGGGAAAGGTTTAATAAATTTAACGTAGTTCTACGTGTATTCGTAGAGATTTCCTAAACAACTCCGCCAACGACGAACATCGAAACAAATTTCTTGAGCAAAAATCGGCCGATGGATCATCCAAAACAAACAGAGAGCCAGTGAGACACCAAGCTATCCGGAAACTATCCTCCGTTCTACTGCGTAGTCCATTTTATTTGCAGTGAATGTAGCATGCGATCGGTAGAAGATTAAGGATCTGCCTACAGCGGTGTAGCTGAAAAAGTGTCTTTATGCGCTCAGTGACCCTGAGAGCACACAGTCCATTCTGCGCACTTGAGCGGAATACAGCCGTAACAGTAATGAAGATAATGATGTTAATGCATTTTGCTAAGTGTTTTTAATGGCGTAACAGCCTGTAGAAGGCCCGGGCCTTCTCATTATCGAGGCTTCACAATCACACTCCGACGCTCCACACTCAGTAGGAACCTTCTGGACGGTTGGTGAGACCGGCTGACAAAACACTGTACTCGCAAAAGACAGACATCCGTGACTCCGGTGGGATTTGAAACCGCAATCCCAGCAAGCGTGCGGCCGCAGACCCACGCCTGAGACCGCGCGATCACTGGTATCGGCTTTGCTAAGTTCGGGGTGGCATATATTTTCAGGAAAAATGTAAAATACTGTTAATTTATAGGGTATGCCTTATGAATTGCAGCTACCATCGCACAGCCAGCCTCTTAGCAAATGTAGAGAAGATAGTATCGAGGATTCTTAGAAGAAGGTTTGAAAAGAAAATGGATGATATACTGTTAGAAAACTGGCTTAGATTTAGAAGATGATATGGAACTAGAGATGCAGTTGGAATGCTGAGCACAATATTAGAACGAAAGATGGACATAGATGAAGAATGGTATGTTTGATTGATAGACTGGCAGAAGGCAATTGACTGTGTAAACAACCAAATTACTGCACATCCTAAACGAAACTGGTATTGACTGGAGGGGCTGGACATTGATCAGCAAACTGAAATGGATCAGAGCGTTAAACACGACTGGGCCAAGGACATGAAAGATGTGTGAAGACTGGAAGATGAGTTAGAACAGGATGCTGTTTGTTATCGATTCTGTTCAACGTATAGAGCGAGTAACTTAAATCTAATGCTTTTGAAGATTTCGGAGACTTCAAAACAGCAGGACAAGTAATTCACACTGTGAAATACGCAGATAACCTCACACTGTTTGCTAAGGAAGATACGGTGATACAGGAAATGACTGATAGACTATTTGAAATTGGACGATGTTAGGGAATGGAAATGAAAGTGGAAAAAATATTATGATACATTGAAAACAACTGGGGAATGTGGAATATTTCAACTACTTGAGTGGCATGATAACAAATGATGCAAGGACTATACTTGAAGGACTACCTTGACAAATGTAGCGTTCCACAGGAGAAGGCACTTTTCATCAGCAAATTTGACTTAAATTTAAAGAAGAAACTGGTAAGGTGCCTCATCTGGAACATAGTTTCACATAATGCCGTAATACTGACATTTCAAAAAGTAGGTCAGAAATAGCTGGAATGTTCCAAAATGTGTTGTTGTATAAGGATGGGCAAGTTCAATTGGACCGATCGAGTAAAAAATCAAATAGTGAAGGAGGAGAGAAGCATCCCACCTGCAATAAAACGAATGAAGCCTAACTGGATTGGTGACATCTTGCGTATGAACTGCCGTGTAAAACACGTTATTCAATAGAATATAGAATGAAAGATAGAAATGACGGGGAGGCGAGGAAGAAGACGTAAGAAACTACTGGATGACCTTACAGAAAGGAGAGAGTACTGGAAACTGAAAGATGGAGCCCTAGATTGCACTTTGTGAAGAACTGGCTTTGGAATAGGCAATGGACCTGTCGTAAGACAGGATAAAAAATGAGTGAAACTTATAAATCTGGCGGTAGGAATAAGTTCGAGAAACGTCATTAGATTACAAATTGCACTGTATTTTTTTTTTGCGTGGAAACATATTCCGTCACCTTTCTTTGACGTACACTCTTCACAAAGCGTCCTGTAAGTAACGAAGGTTCTTTGATTTTTTACAACTCTTTCTGACTGCTATTTATTACCGAGGTCGTTTATGAAGGGATCAACTGAACAAAATTTAAGATTTAGAATTCCTGGATAATGGACAGATTTTGGGTTCATAAACCGTATAGTACCCAGTACTTTACAACTATCAGCAAAGAAGTAATAAATTACAGACACTCCTCGAGTTACGCTGTAGTTAACTGCCTGGTGGTCCGATGTAAGTCGAATTTTGCGTAATGCGGGATTGAGTATAAATAAGGGCAGATATGGATGTTTATGCTACAGTGGAGTTCAGTTGGAAACCAAATTCCGACGCACTGGAATCCGATAGGAAACACCAATCCCGCCGCCGCTGATGTAATCGCCCAGCAGTATTCACCGGCCACCTTCGTCTCATTGCGCTTTCAATCCCAAAAGAAAACATTCGGCACGTTTGAAAAATGCCCTTCTCTTCACTTTCATTTTAAAAAATGCGTGAGTCTGAAATTTCGTAACCAGAAGTTGTGTAAGCTAGGAAGTATTTGTACTGCGAATGGACTAATGATCACTCGGTCACCCAAATTAGAGGATATCGATATGCCAGCGGTCATTCCATATTTACTTTAAATATTACTGTCCCTTCGCTTACGGACATATTGCTAGTACGGAGTTGTTTTGACATGGCATGTGACGGACATGCAGAGTTACAGGAGGCGGACTGCCGAAGACAGGAGCGAAGTATAAACTATCGATTCTCGTAGCTACTATACGTCTGTACGTCACGACGATATTGATTCATGCAGCTACACTAGACATTATTAACAGTTCGTGTTTCTTTCTAGTTTTTCTCTACTAGCAATCTGTCGTAACTGAGAACAACTGTGCCCTGTACTCGGCAGATGCCTAGGTATATGATGCACATTGTCATAACTGAAGTTTTTATGGTTGTCCTAATCCTCCCCAGGCAAGTACCTGGACAGCCTTTAAATGACACATGGTCACTTCCTTTTGCATCTTTCCATATCATTACTTGCCCTCAACAAGTCATTCAGTGTTGCTGATTTTCGGTTCCTGAAAGAGCCGTTAGGTAAACGACAGACAAAGAATAGAATATCTTCAGTTTTTAGGCTTGCTTTGTACAGTAGGACATTTGTGGTGTTGGAGTAAATTGCGCAGTGGGAGCTTCATGGTCTGTACCCGCACCAAATGTTGTCTGCGTGATAAAATCCAGGATTACGATTGGGGCAGAAATGTGACACGTATGGTAGTGTAAGAGGTATATATAGGATTTTGGTGGGGAAACCTGAGGGAAGGAGACAAGCTGTAAGACCTTGGCATAGATGGAATATAATATTAGAACAAATCATGAAGAAATCAGTCAAGAGGACGTGGACTGGATTGATCTGGCTTAGGATAGGCACAGGTGGCGGGATCTTGTGAACACGGTGATGAAACTTTGGGTACCATACAATGCCGAGGAATTGTTAGTTTCCAAGAAGGAGCTCCATGAAGTTAGCTGTAAGTTATGCGGCGGCTGTGTCTGTCCGTCTGTGACGTACAGCACCTAAACATTGGAGCAGACATTATTAAACGTAAAAACATGAGGATTTTCAATGGAAGTTGTTGGAAAATCGTGTTTTCCAGCTGCATTTATCTGAAATAAGACCTACTTTATTTAAGAGCACAAATGAATGTCGTGAGAAATGGGGACTGAGAAGATGAATGATTCAGTCCAAAATCTTTAGCCAGCAGGATTTACTGGAGTGCACTACGTTTGTCCTAAATAACGCGAATTATTTACCAGCTGTCACGTCGTAACGATTCAGAAGACCAGAGAAATTAAAATACTGTATCATACATGAGGACGTTTATTATGATACCTATAAGGTAGAAACGGCCAAGCTGTTTGTGGTCGATGCTCTCGGTTTCATGTGCCATCCTGCGTAAATAAAGTCTCAGTATATGGAACAGAGATACTTTGGTTGGTCAGGTTTCAGGAGGTCATTTATCTGAGGAAGCTCAGGAGGCAAGGTTACTTACCCGAAGAAACTCCACCCAGAAATTTTCAAAACAGACTGCTAGCCCGTCTTACATCTACAGTATGAGGCATAATCCAAACAAGGTTCAAGTTTTGCTTGCAGGCCGTGTTATTATCATCTTCTCTGGAAGATGGTGAAGGAAGAAAGATATAGGCAACTAATTAATTTAAAATGAAACTAACGCCCATTTTAAAGTCGGAGCAGTTTGTTTTAATTTGAGCATTGATTAGCTAATGTACAAAAAACTCTTGTCTACGGGATGCAAATATTTAATAGCAGAATTATGATAGAATTTGAAAGCGTTTGTTATAGTGCAGTGTATGAACATTGGAAGTGCGCTGAAAATAGAGGTTGTTATGCCCATGCGGCTAACAAGTTGCGACAGCCGCACAGGCTCGGCAGGTGTAACTTGCGTTTCGTTTCGTCCCGAAAATACCAGACCAACCACCCGCGCCCTACACAAGAAAGAAAGCAGGCATGAATGATGTCCGTGAGACAGGACTAGTGTTGAGTAACAGCATCTTGCACGTGCGCATAGTTACCATTGCCTCCCGTCTACATGCACTCAGCGTCTTTTTGTGGCTTGCGCATTATGGTTAACTTAATAATGCAACTTTCTACATCACTCTGTATTGATGTGATATACATTCAGAAAATTTCTGGTTAGACTCTCTTACTTCAGCGGGCCGGACACAGATAACCGGATCCAATATTGGTAGCTTGTTCTACGTCAGTCTGTACCTCGCTATCTGATTCCACGTTGAATAAAGTCTGTAGTGTATTGGCCTGGAGGTATGCTGTCACGCTGGTTCTTCATCCTTGTTGGATCACTGATGTTATTAAGTTAGTCTGTGTGTGAAATTTGTCTCTGTGCCTACGGCCAGCAGGTACACTGAAAGTGTTCGAGAACTCGGGGATGAGGATTTATGCATTAATGGATGGCGACTCTGTAATGGATTTACTGATTTCAGCGTCTTTAACATCGAACGATATAAAGAGGGATGCGGTGGCAAGAACGTGGAAGGGAAGATGTCGTGGCCTGTTTTGAGGCATTACCCTGGAATTTTTATGGTTGGTCTATTGGGGGGGGGGGGGGGGGGGCAAAAAAACTCAATTCCGGGGTCGGGGCAACTGAA
>Ga0123355_10009668_pt1 | contig 14695 bp, 11 predicted proteins | sample TergutEmb28metaG_3_FD_89872 | JGI IMG/M metagenome (GOLD analysis project Ga0123355, IMG submission 89872) | Embiratermes neotenicus P1 segment gut microbial communities from Petit-Saut dam, French Guiana - Emb289 P1 | ecosystem: Host-associated > Arthropoda: Insects > Digestive system > Gut ...
ACGAATTTGAAGCCACGTTTCAGAAGGTCTTTGCTTATGGTGTCACTGAGTGGTGTTCGTGCTGGGATTTCTTCCAGAGATTTGATGCTGCCTTTAATAACCTTGTTGTCGGTGAATGACCATAAGTACTTACTGAAACTGCCGAATTCCTTTTGGACTTCCATAACACGATTTGCATTGTTGATGATTGCGCGGATTTTAAGTTGGTTACGTACGATACCTGCGTCTTGCATGAGTTGTTGATATTTTATCTCGTCATATTTTGCGACAGTTTCAATGTGAAAGTTATTAAACGCTTTTTCAAAGTTTTCTTGTTTGTGCAGGATTGTTCTCCACGAAAGACCTGCCTGCATAAGGTCGAGACTGAGTTTCGCGAATAGGGCCTGGTCATCGTAGACCGGAACACCCCAGACCTCGTCATGGTATCTCATCATTTTCTCGTCGCTGCCGGGCCATGCACAGCGTTGTTTGTTATCGGATGTCATAGTCAAATTATATCGTACATAACAAAAAACCCCTAATGGGGTTTTTGAACTAGCTGGAGCGGAAGATGGGGATTGAACCCACGACCTTCTCCTTGGCAAGGAGACGCACTACCACTGTGCTACTTCCGCGAAGAAGCGAATGCCGCGACCGTGCTTGCACGAGCATGGCTGAGCGATGAGCGGAGTACGAAGTACTTTCCGCAAAACGCACACAGTATTATATACCAAATACTTGACCAGCGCAAGTGTTTTCTAATGCATCGAGATTTCCGCTTTGTCGTCGCGGATGTATTTGAATGTTGGGAAGCGCAAGGATAATGCGTCGTCGTGTTGATTTTTGGACATTTCGAAGTAACCGATTTCGATTATCTTGCCTTTTAGTTCATCTGGGTTTTGCCAGAAGTGTTCGCGTTCGTCCTGCTTGAAGCCGCTGCCGACCCTGCACCTGTGGTGTTTACCGTCAGAGCCCAAGAACTTTACAATTACCGCGCCAAGTTTTCCTTTGTTGGCGCCACTGCCCTCTTCCAGCTCTTCCACCAGAACGTCTGCTGCGTGGAATTTTTTGACCTTTAGCAAATCTTTGGTTCGTTTGGCTTGATATGGGGCATTAGCCACATTGACCATGATGCCCTCGGAGCCTTTTAGGATTTGATCTTCGAACACAGTTTGGATTTTGGAAATGTCGTTACCGACGTATAGTATTGGTGCAGGTTTGATATGTGGAAGGCTTATGATACTTATTTCATCAATGTAACTCTGCTTGCGCTTGACCGCGGTCTGGGGCGAGTGACCGCGCTGGAAATCATCTTTAATAATCTTATCGAAAATGTTGAAGATTATGTTGCGCTTGATATTGTCGGAGCTGGTTATCTTTACTGTCGCTCTATACAAGTCTGCTGCGTTGTCCATCTCGGCGTTCAGAAGTAGCTCGCCATCATAGACATAGCTTTGATCCAGGCTCATTACCTCTTCCGCGATTTCAACCATGTCGGCAATTGTTCGTCCGTTACGCGTGAAGAACGTCGGAGTTCCTTCAGTGAAAATCAGGACACAACGAATGCCATCGAACTTTTCGGTTAGGATGAACTCTTTGCCTTCGATGTGCTTCATGTTCTCGGCATAACTTTCGGCCAGCATAACACTTAATGTTGGGATGAAGCCTTCGCCGTAAACCTTATTCAGGGTTTTCTCTTGGATGCCAAGCTTAAGGTCTTTTTTAACAAGAGAATATATTAATTCCTTTTCACCAAGACTTTCTGCAGACACAACTAGAAATTGAACGTCAATGTCTCTACCCGTGTTGTTCTTTTTGAAATATTCGATAAGTTCGACAAGCGTTACGTTGCCCAGGCCCTCGTCCTTACTTAGGGCGATTAGTGGCGGAAGATCTTTATGTTTGGCAAGTTTTTTATCACTGATGCCACTGACGATATAAGGGTTGTACAAAAAATGCAGAACATCTTTAATATCTTCATCATTATTAAACTCGGAAAGGATGGCTTCTTTTTCCAAGCGCGAAGCTGTTGAGCCGACCCTGTTTACTAAATCTTTTAATTTCTCTATCATGCTTTGTAAATTATCTTACCACATTCTTCGCAAACAATGTATCCGTCGGTTGCGACTTTGTGAGTCATGGAAAGAGGCAGTTCGAAATGGCAACCCCCACAACGGTTTGATGACATTTCTACAGCTACGTCTTGGTATTTACCGGATAGGCTTGCACGCTTTTTCTTATAGCGCTCTAGAATCTTTGGGTCGACAAGCTTTTCTTTCGCCTTCAGCTCTTTTTCAAATGTAACAATGCGTTCTTGTATTTCTTCAGATTGGGTTTTGTATTGACCGCTTAGTGCCTGTTGAACCTTTTGCGCTTTGACAACTTGAATCTTGGTTTCTTCAAATCGCTTGTGTTTGTCGTCGATTTTGCGCTGCATTTCTTTCAATTGTGATTCATAACCGTGAATCTTGGTTGCAAGAGAACTTAGGTATGTTAGTGCTGATTGAATCTCGTCTTCGCTTTTTGCTTCTGTCTTGTTTTCGAATTCTGCGACCTTTGCAAATAATTCAGACAAGTTCTTACTTGCTGACTCATATAAAGAAAGTGTGTTCTTTGCTTCGCTTTCCAAAGACAAAAGAGTGCGTTTTGCATTGTCAATAACACGTGTTGCCTCGTCCAAGTCACGCTTTGCTTTGCCGTCTTCCACAGTGGAAATGAGTTTCAATTTCTCGCGTTCAATTTCTTGATATTCTAATAGTGGCTTAATCATGCAACCAGTCTAGCATAAAAGAAACCGCCTGTCGACGGTTTCTTGGTGTTTTAATCCTCTCATTTAAGCCCATGCATGCGTGGCGCGAGACTCGACTCAGTCCTCGATGAAGTCGCGAAAACGACGAGTTCTGTTTGGGTTGCGCAGCTTGCGGAGTGCTTTTGCTTCAATCTGACGGATACGTTCACGCGTGACCCCGAACAGGCGCCCTACTTCTTCTAGGGTTCTTGGCTTGCCGTCTTCCAGACCGTAACGCAGACGCATAACTTTTTGTTCACGCGGAGTCAATCCCGCGATAACAGCAAGGAGTTGGTTCCTTAGCATAATGCGTTGTGCGTTTTCGTCAGGCTCGGCTATTGTTGTGTCTTTAATTGTGTCCAAGATGATACCGTCACCGTCGTCACCAAGTGGCGTGTCCATACTGGTTGTGTCTTGGGAAATTCGGCGAATCTCTTCCACGCGCTCTGGTGTTACGCCCATGCGCTCGGCGATTTGAATTGTGGTTGGCTCGGTCCCCAGTTCCTGTTGCAACATTCTGGTTGTCTTTAATAACCTGTTGATTGTTTCCACCATGTGGACCGGAATTCGAATGATACGGCTTTGGTCAGCCATCGCACGAGTAATGGATTGCCTAATCCACCATGTTGCGTAGGTGCTGAATCTGAAGCCTTTGCGATAGTCGAATTTTTCGACCGCTTTCATAAGACCGATGTTACCCTCTTGGATAAGGTCTTGGAATTGAAGACTGGTTCGACCTACGTATCTTTTTGCGATGTGGACAACAAGACGCAGGTTAGCTTGGTTAAGGCGAAGACGCGCAGAGTCGTCACCTTCGGACATGCGCTTTGCGACTTCCATTTCTTCTTCAGAAGTAAGAAGGGCGTGCTTGCCAATCTCGCGCAGGTAAATTTTAACTGGGTCGTCAACAGTTGCCTCGGACATAATTTTTTCGATTACGTCTTCGCGCTCACGCTCGTCTTCGGTAGATTGTTTTATAAAGATACCGCTGTCTTTAACAATCTGGGTCGCTATTTCTACGTCTTGGGCGGTGGATCCTGCTTCCACGAAACTCATTAACATATTATTTTCGTTAACGAATCCGTTCTTCTTACCAATCTCTAGGAACCTGGAGACCATTAGCCAGACTTCTGGTTTAGAGAAGCTGGTCTCGTCTATTTCATCAAGTGGTTTTACAATTCGAGTAACTTCCTCAACCGCAGGAGCAGTCGGCGCAGGCAAAGGTTTTGATTTTACAGGAGCAGATGCTGTTGGTGCAGGTTTTGCTTTTGCAACAGCAGCTGGCTTTGCAGGGGGCTTTTCGGTTTTGGCAGGAGACTTAACGGCAGGTGACTTAGCAGTTGTAGGAGCTTTAACAACCTTAGGCTTCGTTTCTTCTTTTTTAACAACAGGAGCAGACACAACCTTTGCACTTTCTTTCTTAGCCTTTTTTTTACCAACAGGAATAGGAGCAGCCATAGGTTTCGCTTCAACTTTTGTTTTCTTAACTTTTTTATCAGCCACTGGAACAACAGAAGCGACTGCCACAGGAACAGCCAAAGCCTTAGCCTCTGCTTTTGCCTTGGCTTTTTTTTCTTTCTTTGATTCCTTTACAACCACTTTTTCTTTCTTGGACTCTTTACTCGCTTTTGGCATTGGCTTTTACCCTTTTAGTTGTTTTAGTATGTCCTGAATCTTGATTAGTATTTTCGCTTGTTCTTCTGTGGAATCGGTCTTGGTTACTTGTTCGTTTAACTGGTCCAATTTCTTTTTTAGTTCCGCATCTTTCAGGACTTTCATGCATCCTGCCCAATGTGTTACTTGTTCGTCGGAACTTGTCGTACTAAATTCATAGTTTATCATACTTTCGAGATTTTTGCACTCTGTTTCTTCAAATTCGTCAAATATGCTTGATACCAGCCAATTGTCGGAACCCAAGACTGCATCAATTACACGTTGGTACAAAGTGTTTTGCAATTTCATTTTTCTCACCACGTCCCAGTCCACATATGACTTTTTGTGAATGATGGAAGCAAGGATGAACTCGGTGGCTTTGGTGATTTTGTTGGTTGTCGGCATTTTGAGTGATTCTTGAAGTGTCGGCTGCTTTTTAATGGGTGACTTGCCAAGGGTTCTAAGGATTGCTTCTTGCGTTAAACCAGCGACCTTTGCAATCTTCTCGACGTATAACTCCCGCTGGGTGTCGTCTAGTGTTTTTATAATCTCGGTTGCTTCTTTAAGGTATTTACCGCGACCTAAGCTATCTTTTAAGTCGGTATCCTCTTCAAGGGCATCAAGTTTGTAATCGATTAAAGGTTTTGCATTGTCTATTAGTTTTTGGAATGCCTCTTTGCCTTGCTTTCTTATAAAATCGTCTGGGTCGGAATCGATCGGCAGTGATATTACGCGTGTGTTTAGGTTTTCGTTTTGCAACACATCAAGCCCTCGAAGCGTCGCCTTTCGCCCTGCTCCGTCGCCGTCAAAGCAAACGTATATTTGGTCGCTGAAGCGCTTGAATACTTTCGCGTGGAATTGTGTCAACGCCGTCCCCATACACGCCAGAGTGTGCGTGAAGCCGTTACCGACCAAGCTTATGACGTCTACGTTGCCCTCGACCACTATTAACTTGTCCACGAAGTTCGCGCGTTTGTTCGCCTTTAGCACGTCAATGCCATAAACGATGTTGCTTTTGTCGAACACCATTGTTTGCGCTGTATTTCGGTACTTTGCTATTTCTTTGTCGTCCTTCAAGGTTCTTCCTGTGAAGCCGATACAGCTGCCGTAGATGTCAAAGATTGAGAACGTTATGCGCTCGGCCATTGCGTCATAGATTGAACCTTTTTCACTTTTAGCAGCAACGCCAGAGTCCAGTAAGATTTCATCTGTGTGCCCCTTGCCCTTCAGATGGTTGATGATCTCGTTCCAATCGGAACTTGCACCGATGTTGAACAGCTTAATTAACTCATCTTTAATGCCACGATTGTGTAGGTAGTCCAGCTTGTCTTTGTTCTTTGGTTTGTATAAATTTTCACAGTAGAATGCGCGCGCATCCTCTAAGGCCTTTAGTACCTTTTCCTTCTTTGCAATCTTCTTTGAGTACTCTGGATCGGCGGTGACCTGTGGCATTTTCAATCCTGCCCACTTTGCAAGAAGTTCAATCGCACCCAGGAAATCGACGCTTTCCATTTGTTGAACCAGAGTAATCACATTACCGCCCACGCCACAACCAAAGCAGTGGTAGAATTGCTGTGATTCGTTTATAGCAAAACTGGAAGTCTTTTCATGGTGAAAAGGACACAGAGCCCAGTGCGTCTTGCCCTTTGCCTTGGTTGGGAAATATCTATTTGAAACAGAAATTATGTTATTAGATAGTTTTACCTGCTCGATAAACTCCTGCGGCAATCCCCCACGCTTTGTCGTCATTAGCGCATTCTATCACATTATGTCAAGAAAATCAAGGTACAAGATATTCGCTTTGACAAAATTGATTTACAGATTATATTTATTATATAGACTACAGAAACTAAGGAAGGGTCTATGGGGTTTCAAAACGATCTTCTGCGAATCGTAGCGATAATTGCAATGTTCTTAAACGTTGCGATTATCTTCTTTGCTTTGTATTTAGGTTGGAAGATGGGAACCGCATCAGACGAGGGTAAGCGCAAAGAGGCAAAGAAACGACTGTTTAATACCATTGTTTCTTTTGTTCTTGTCTTGATGATGATAGGAATATTGCGCGCGGTTGACTTTATAGGAGACGACCATCCCCTAACAGGCAATCAGATTCATTTAAGCATCGATCATGAAGCTCCAATCGCCGCAAACTCTAGCGAAGTGCGCGTCATCATCCAAGGTGGCGATGGATCCGAGTCCCAACAACGCTTCAGGGTTGCCTCGAACAACGCAACAACTCTTAATGCCATTGCTTATCATATTTATATAGATGGGGAATTTCAATCAACCCAAATAAGACTTGTCCCAGGGGTCGCAGGCACAGCACTGATAACTATCGCAGAAGACAGAGCATTCGGACAGGTTTGGCAGGTCCAATTCACAGTGGCTTAGTATTCTACCTTGTCTAAACATAATCCGTTTGCTGGTGCAGTTTTTCCAAGCCCCAGCAACTTCCCTACAATTATCCTAACCATACCATGCAGAAAACCATCTGCAGAGATTTCAAAATGTATTTCGTCATCGCATTCAGTAACTTTAAGCTCTGTTATCGTGCGGACATTGTTCTCTTTTTTACTTCGCGACAAACAGTAATCAGAAAAATTATGAGTGCCGACTAGTTTTGCGGCGTCCTTTCGTGCTTGTTCAATGTTTGGCGCTTTGTATAGTTGCAGGTGCGTTGCATCGCGCAATGGGCTGCGGAATTGGCTTACGTAACATTTGTAAATGTAGGTTTTGGATTTAGCCGAATAGCGAGCGTGAAAGTCGTCAGAGACAACCCGCAGGTCTTTAACAGCGATATCAGATGGCAAAAAGGAGTTTATAGACTGGACTGATTTATATACATCGAAGGTAGCTGATTCGACTTGGAATGAGCACACTTGCCCCTTGGCATGGACGCCGGTGTCGGTTCTGCCGCTCGCCACAATTGTTATCTGCTGTTTGAAGACTTTTGATAATGCTGACTCTAGCTCTGACTGAATTGTATTCATGTTATCTTGGCGTTGAAAGCCATGATAATTTGTGCCAAGATACTCAACCACAAGTTTGATTGTTGCCATATATAATGTTATCATATGATAATCTTTAGAGGGGGCTTCTAATGAAGAAAAAAATGATTATGTCCAGCGGTAACGACGCGGTCGCACGTATCGCGTATGCCTTGACCGAGGCAGCGCCAGTCTACCCAATTACACCTAGCTCGTGCATGGGTGAGGCGTATGATGCTTGGTCCACAAAAGGGCTGACCAACCTTATGGGAGTAGTTCCCAGAGCCATCCAAATGCATTCTGAGGCGGGGGCAGCAGGAACGTTGCATGGGTTGTTGTCTGCGGGTGCCCTTGCAACCACCTTTACGGCAAGCCAGGGTCTTCTTCTTATGATTCCGAACATGTACAAGATCGTTGGAGAGTTATTGCCAACAGTCATTCACGTGAGCGCCAGGACCATTGCCATGCATGCGCTTAGTATTTTTGGAGACCATAGCGATATAAGCGCAGTTCGATCAACGGGTTTTGCAATGTTGTGCAGCAGTTCCGTGCAAGAAGCCCAAGATATGGCGCTGGTTGCGCACTTGAGTGCCTTGGAGGCATCGTATCCGTTCTTGCATTTCTTTGACGGCTTTAGAACAAGTCACGAGATAAATAAAATCGTTCCTATTGAGAACGCAGAGATAAAGCGCTTGATTCCCGAAAAAGCAATTGCCGCATTCAGAGCGCGCGCACTGAATCCAGAAAAACCACATCAACAAGGTACTGCACAAAACCCAGATATTTTCTTCCAAAACCGAGAGGCCGCAAACAAGATTATCGACGCAGTGCCTGGAATTGTTGAGAATAACCTGAAGAAGGTAGGTGCGCTGACAGGAAAAACATACAAGCCCTTTGAATACGTAGGCAGCCCAACCGCCAAGCAAGTTGTCGTTGCAATGGGCAGTTCGTGCGAAACAATTGAAGAGACAATAGAGAAATTAAATACCAACGGCGAGGATTATGGACTTATCAAAGTTCGCTTGCTTCGTCCGTTTATTGCCAAGAACTTTATTAAAGTTCTGCCCCGCTCGGTCGAGGTCTTGACCGTACTTGATAGAACAAAAGAGAACGGCAGCAATGGTCCACTGTTCCTTGATATTGTTTCCGCGCTGTATCAAACCGACCTTGCTGTTCGTGCTGTATCCGGTCGCTATGGTTTGGCAAGTAAAGAATTCACCCCTGACATGGTTGCGGCCGTATACGACAACATGAAGTCTAACAACGTTAAGCACAACTTTACCGTCGGGATCACGGACGACGTGACAAACAGCAGTTTGACCATCGTTCCCAAGCCAGAGCTTGCAGAAGATGGTGGCTATGTGTTTTACGGCCTTGGCAGCGACGGCACAGTAAGCGCAAACAAAAACAGTGTCGCTATCGTGGGAGATAACTCTAACCTTTATGCACAAGCATACTTTGTTTTTGACAGCAAGAAATCTGGCAGTGTTACAGTCAGTCATTTACGCTTTTCCGAGAAATCAATCGGTAGCACCTACTTGGTTACCTCCCCGTGCTTTGTGGCGTGCCATAATCAAACATTCTTGAAAAAATTCGATGTGTTAAGTGGCATCAAAGAAGGTGGAACATTCCTGCTGAATACTAATTACTCTGTTGAGGAGCTCGAAAACATCTTGCCTGCGAATGTTAAAAAAACACTTGCCGAAAAAGATATCAAGTTCTACATCATTAACGCTTACAAGATTGCAAGTGATGTTGGACTTGGCAAGCGAATAAACACAATCATGCAAGCTGCGTTCTTTCAATTGGCAAACATTCTTCCGTTTGAAAAAGCTCGTGCATTTATGAAAGATGCAATCGAAAGAACCTATTCAAAGAAAGGCGAGGCGGTTTTAGGGATGAACATTGCGGCTATTGATGGAGCTACTAAACTTTTAAAACAAGTCACAGTTCCCGAAAGCTGGAAGTCAATAAAAATTACTAAGTCCGCAAGGCCATCACCAGACATTTACTATAATAACGTTGCGCACCCAATTAATATAATGCGTGGCAGTGAATTGCCTGTTTCTGCATTTTCACCTGACGGACGCGTTCCAACAGGAACAACTAAATTCGAAAAGCGAAATATCGCTACTGAACTGCCGCATTGGATACCTGAGAATTGTATTCAGTGTAACCAGTGCGCGTTCGTGTGTCCGCATGCGACAATTAGGCCACACCTTGTGGAAGAGGCTGACTTAACTGATGCGCCGAAGACTTTTACAACGGTTAAAGCAATGGGGTTCCCTAATAAGCAGTATAGGCTGCAGGTTTCTCCTAAAGATTGTACGGGTTGCGCAAGCTGCGCCAACGTCTGCCCTGCTGCGAAAAAGGCTTTGGTTATGAAGGACTATTCCGAAGTACGCGAAGATAAGAACTACGAGCATTCTTTAACAGTTCCTTGTGTAAAAGTTCCTCCAACCAACGTGAAGAATAGCCAGTTTGCAAAACCATTGTTCGAGTTCTCGGGAGCCTGTGCAGGTTGCGGGCAGACACCTTATATAAAGTTGACGACACAGCTCTTCGGCAGTCGAATGATTATCGCGAATGCAACTGGTTGCACAAGTATCTATGGCGGCTCTAGTCCGACCTGCCCTTATACAAAGAACTCTAAGGGACAGGGACCTGCGTGGGCGAATAGTCTGTTTGAAGATAATGCCGAGTTTGGATTTGGCATAAAACACGCATACGACATCAGACGTGGCGAGGTTGTTGCATTGGCCGAAAACCTTGCTGGCTCTGCCAACGATAAGGAAACCAAACAGGCCGTCGAATACTTCCTTGAGACCTTAGATAACCCTGAAGAGAACGAAGATGCGGTTACTGAAATGATTGCGGCATTAAAGTCAGTTGAAAAGACCCACGTCAATCGTGTTACAATTCGGGAAATACTGAAGCGCGCAGATGTCTTGGTCGAGAAAAGCGTTTGGATGATTGGTGGTGATGGCTGGGCTTATGATATCGGCTTTGGCGGGCTGGATCACGTTATTTCGCAGAACTTGGATGTTAATATTCTGGTTTTGGATACAGAGGTTTATAGCAATACCGGAGGTCAAGCAAGCAAGGCAACATCAGCCGGAGCAATTGCAAAATTTGCAAGCGCCGGCAAAGAAGCAAACCGTAAGGATCTCGGATTGATGGCGATGCACTATGACAACGTATACGTTGCTCAAGTTGCAATCGGTGCAAATTATAATCAAACGTTGACTGCGCTTAAGGAAGCTGCCGAACATAAGGGCCCGAGCCTTGTCATTGCGTACGCGACATGTATCGCGCATGGGATTGACATGGCGAACGGCATGAAAGAGATGAAAAACGCAGTTGACTGTGGCTACTGGGCGTTGTATCGCAGGAACCCTGACACAGGGCTTGTTATTGACAGCAAGCCGCCTAGTGATGATATTGAGAAGTTCTCTTCGTTCTTGAGGAATGAAACCAGATTTAATAATCTGGTCAGACAAGACCAGGACCGCGCCAGTATGTTATTTGAAAAAGCACACATGGCGGCAAAGAAGTCTTATGCTGCGTTAGTTGCGTTTAGTGAATTACCTAAACAAAGTTAGTATCCAATTCATTTGTTTTAAGTGTCGCCTTGTGACGCGCCAATCTGGCAAGATTGTTTCAACGATTTGCCAGAATTGTTTTGAGTGATTGAATTCCAGTATATGACAAAATTCATGAACGACGATGTAATCTAACAAATTCGCTGGAAGCATGACTGCCCTCCAGTTCAGTGTTATATTTCCCTGCTTGTCGCATGTACCCCATCGGGTTTTATTATTATTGATTGAAAACTGGCCTTTTGGAAGTTTTAATCTTTGAGAAAAATAATCAGCGCGTTGCTCGATTATGGACTTTGCACTTGTCTCCAGCCATTTCTTTATTTTTCTTAAAGTTTTGTCTTGTCCAAGGGCTACGAATTTTTCCGGGATGATTAAAGCGTTGTCAGATTTTGTTATCTGTTTGGCACCAGAGCTGATAATCGGTGTTAGCTCTTGACCCAGAAAGTAAAACGATTGGTACGTTAGAACGCTCTTGTTAATATACGAGTTTTGAGTTGCTTGGGCTTGGCGCCTTTTTATCCACGCCTCCTTTGACTTTATAAAAGCAAAGATTTTCTCGTTTGATAGCTTGGTTGGTGCCTTTACAATTAGCTGGCCCATTGGGTCAATATAGAGCGCCAAGGTCTTACGCTTGCTTCTTATTATGTTCGCGGGGTTAAGCATGATTACACTCTACCATATTGACCTTGTCGCCGACAAATGAAACTCCTTCCAACTCTAACAGGCGGCGCTGTTCGTCTCTGCCGCCAAACGCAAATGCAGGCGTCAGCGAGCCATCCTTGAACACTACACGATGGCATGGCACAGTAGCAGGGTCTGGGTTTCGGTTAAGCGCAAACCCAACCTGGCGGGCACAGCGTGGGTACCCAGCCAACAAAGCTACTTGGCCATAGGTCAGAACTTTACCATGCGGAATACTTGAGACAACTTTATAGAATTGATTAAACATACTTATGAACTGATGACGCGACCAAGAATCCAAGCAACAGCAACACCAAGGACAGTTAGCATTAACTTCCACCCAATGGAGCGAATTTTTTTATTGCGACGCTCGTCCTTTTCGCGTTGGTAGGCCTCGCCCCGTTGTTTTAGTGTCACAACATAAACAAGGCTTCCCTTTTTGTCGGAATGGTACATGTCAATATACCCATCGAGGGCGATATTTTTCATGGCAACTTCGAGTTGTTTTGCCGTGAGTTCGTGCTTTGGAAGAATGCTATGCAAAATTTCCTTTGGGGTAAGAAGAACCGTTTTCTTTCCCCTTGCTTTCAAGAAAAGATAGTCCATGATTTTTGCTTCAACGCGATTTAACATACGTATCTATCTTACCTATATTAATCGATTGTGTAAAGCAAAATGTTGGCTAAAAATGCACCAAGCATCGCCGCGATAAAGCTGCCAAAGATTATCATTAGGGCAAGGCCTTTGGTCATGGTTCGTACCGAGCGTTTTTCGGCTTTTGCCTCTTCATAGATGCGCCCCTTTGGTAATATCGCGATACAGTACACGCTTTCATCGCTGTATTTTTTGTCAATCATCTCCATACCAAGAAGGAACTTCATCATCTGGTCAAGCATCTCTGCGTCAAGTTTAAACCTTGGCAGCATGCCTTTAACCAAGTCATGTATCTCTATGATTTTGTAGGCACCATCATCACCGCAGAGTTTAAGAATGACTTCTAATAGTTTTGCTGTTCTTTTGTCTAACATACTCATACCATAGTATAAACAAAGATGGCTTGAACAATCAAGCCATCTTTTTGTAGTTATTCATTTCGATTAAACAACGTCGGGTTTGTCAGGCTTTGCATTTGGCTTGCTGCCTGCACCAGTTGTATTGAACTTGGTTTTTGGGCTGGTTCGGAAGAAGTAAATCACAACGGCAATCAATAGTCCAGATGCAAGGATAATAAGGATGATACCCCAGACCTCGCGAGGTGCGATACCTGTACGCGGCTCTGGCTCTTCCACGTTAATGCGGAATTGGAATGTGTTTGTACGGCCTGATTCGGATGAAATATGCAGTGTGATGTACCATGAACCGGTTTGGTTAAGTGTGACAGAGTAGTCCTGACGACCTTGTTTGTCACCTGTTCCTGCTGCAGCTCCAAACCCGTTACCTGCAGGATTTCTTAGAGCGGTTTCAAATGCTTCTTCCGTTGTAAAGTTACCACGAAGAACACTTGGACGTATGTCATTTGTGCCTTCACCTATGTGTGCACTTGTTCTGTCTGGGCGCATTACTGAGATTGTCATGTGTCGTGCGATGAAGAAGTGGTTGTCAACGAAATCAGTACGTGAACCGTCTGCACGGATGTTAATCCAGTTAGTGTTCAAGTGCCAGATGTCACCATACAGGCGCTCTGCTGACAAGTGCTCTTCAACTGACATACCTAAGTTTGCGACTTCGTGGAATGCGAATTCTGGACGAACCATGTCACCCATAGACAGGGTCACACTGAGAGGTGTTGTAACAGTTTGGAAGGTCATGCTGAATGTAATCTGGTAGTCACCATCAACGCGAACGTTGCTGTCAAGTGGTGTCGCGCGACTTAGGTCACTTGTCCACTCTTGCAATGTTGGCGCGCCAGTTCCTGTTGGAAGTGCTGGGAAGCGGATTGCTCCTTGTGGTTGGAAGAAGAATACTCGCTCGCCTGTTACTGTGTTGATTACGTAGCGAGGCTCGTCATCAGAGTCAAGGATTACGTCGCCTTGCGGGCCAAGTACTGTGACACTTGTTTCATGTTCACGAGCAAAGTTTGAAGGGACGCTGACCCCTGGTGCCCATACTTCACGGAAGTTAGGCAAGAAAATTTTACCGAATTCGAATGTTAGGTCTGCTGCATTTTCCCCGATGTGAACAAGGTTGCTTGCAAGAAAGTTGTCAGAGAGCATGAATTCGTTAGCTGAACCAGCGTGTGCGTTTGAGAATTGTGATACAAGGTTTCCAGAATCGATTGTTACTGGGGTTGAACCGTACATCCATCCTGTGTTGTGAGGTGTAGTTCCCAATTGCATGTAACGGTCGCGGTCAAGAACGATTGCAAGGTCACCTTCGATTTGCTCTACGACGATACTGTGTCGACGACTTGCACGGATGTCATCCATGTTAAGTTCTGGGAAGAAGTGAGTTCTTAGGTTTGACCCTACCCCTGCTAGAACATGAATGTGGAAGTCAAAGTTGAACGTTCCTGCCACAGATGGGTTGAAGCGGTTACCGCTCATCGCAACAGAGTGAACGATTCTGTATGTTCCGACCACTCGTCTTGTCTCAGTAGAGTCGAACGCATAAATGTTCATGTTTCCGTCTGTACGGAATTGCTGACCTTGGATTATTACAGAGATTGTTGGCATGTCAACAGGGCGACCGACGTGTGTTGTGGTTTCGCCACCGAGAACACTTAGAGAGTACTGCGCAACACCGCTGATGCGGATTGTTGTTGTTAGAACAGTCACGTTACCACCGTGGTTTGTTACCGTGATAACAAGTGTGTGCTGGCCAACCTCCGACGGCAGGAACCATACTGGCATTGTTGCAGAACTCATTGTCATGCCTGCTGTTACTGCGGCTGCGTGAGTTAATGCGTGACCGACACCCATGGTTGTTCCGCCGGTGACCTCTAGTGGTTGACCGCTGAGTGGTTGGATTACTGTGAAAGAGATGTTTGTTACAATGTTTTCGTCAGA
>Ga0123355_10009669_pt1 | contig 14695 bp, 12 predicted proteins | sample TergutEmb28metaG_3_FD_89872 | JGI IMG/M metagenome (GOLD analysis project Ga0123355, IMG submission 89872) | Embiratermes neotenicus P1 segment gut microbial communities from Petit-Saut dam, French Guiana - Emb289 P1 | ecosystem: Host-associated > Arthropoda: Insects > Digestive system > Gut ...
GCCGATTGCGGATGAAGCGGTCGATGCGCGAGGTCGGTGTTTAATTGTTCCAATTCTTTTTTGATTTTCGCTGTTTCTGCTGAAAAGTAGCATTCTGAAAAACGCTCCCAAATATAATTTATCGCCGTTTCGGACGGATGAAGCATATCGGAAGCATAATAACGATAGTCGCGCAATTCGTCAAGCAATAGTTCGTAAGCCGGAAAATACGATACATTTTCAAATTCGCTTTGCAGTGAATTTATTGCTAATAGTAATCTCGCTTTGCCGAGATTATTTTCGTGCGCGCCGTCTTTCCAATGACGAATCGGGCTGACGGAAAAAATAATATGTAAATCCGAATTTTGTGCGTTTAGTTTCTGTATCAGAGTTTTATAATCATTTATAATTTCGTCGATATTCAAAGAATAGCGAATAAACTTTTTTGCAGGAAGTTTGTGGCAATTCGACACAATTTCACCGTTTTCAGCATTTTCATAAACCCACGAAGTGCCGAAAGTGATAAAAAGAAATCGTGTTTGTTTGAAAAACAATCTACTTTTTTCTAATTGCGAATTTATTTTTTCCAAACATTTTTCTGCACTGACATCCGAAAACAAACTGCTGTGCGCAAAACTGTGCCAAAGCGCACCGTCGAAAAATAAATCTTTTTCCGTAAATTTTTTATTTTCCAACAAAAACCGCAAACTATTTCGTATCGAAGCCGGATTGTACAAAACGCCAAACGGATTTACATCGATATTGAAATAAGCATCTTTCATTTTTCCGCCGATATTTTCCGAAAAACACGAGCCTAATGCCGTGATACCGTCTTGATGCGTAATTTTTACGGGCAATTCGGGAATTTCTATTTTAGTTGCAAACATATTTTGTTTCTTTATCGATGCAAAAATACGGATTTTTTAAAAAATCACGCGTTAAATTTTTCTCATTCGCGAGATTTTTGTACTTTTGCTGTTTTTGAAAATAATATGAGCATACAAAAATTAAAATCCGCAGTAAGAAATATTCCCGATTTTCCGATTAAGGGAATACAATTTAAGGATGTCACAACTTTATTTAAAGATGCAGACACTTTTGCAGAATTGTCTGAACAACTGAAAAACAAGTATAAAGACTGCGGAATTACGCGAGTTGTCGGTATTGAATCGCGCGGATTTATTATGGGTCCGATTATGGCGTTGGAACTCGGAGCGGGCTTTGTGCCGGTGCGCAAGCCGGGCAAACTTCCTGCCGAAACAGTCGAAATTAGTTATGAAAAAGAATACGGTTTCGACACAATTCAAATGCATAAAGATGCGCTTTCTCCCGACGATGTGGTGTTGATTCACGACGACCTTTTGGCAACAGGCGGAACAATGCTCGCTGCCTACAACCTTGTTAAGCAAATGGGCGTGAAAAAAGTGTATATCAATTTCATAATTGAACTTTCGGACTTGAAAGGGCGCGAAATTTTTCCCGATAATGTAGAAATTGATGCTTTGATAAGTTTTTGAAGGGAATAAAATCAAAAACATAGTTTGTTTACAACATTAAATCTCACATATTTTTGCGTAGTTTTTTGTGTTAAGCAGCAGAAGAATATGTAAATTATATTCAAAAAACCTGTATATGAACGATATAAAAGTAGCCGTAATCGGTTTGGGTTACGTTGGATTGCCGTTGGCAATTGAATTTGGAAAAAAATACAAAGTGCTTGGTTATGATATAAATCAAGCTCGTGTAAAAGAATTGCAAGGAGGTCACGACCACACGCAAGAGGCTGATATTGAGAGTATGATGTCGGCAATGAAGTTGTGTGAAACAAATCCGAATTTGGGTTTGTCGTTTTCGCATAGCGAAGCGGATTTGAAAGAGTACAATACTTATATTGTAACTGTTCCAACGCCGATTGACGCTTTTAATACGCCCGATTTACAACCGCTCATCAAGGCTTCGGAAATGTTGGGACGAGTAGTTTCGAAAGGCGACATTGTTATTTATGAGTCAACCACTTATCCCGGTTGTACGGAGGATGATTGCATTCCTGTAATCGAAAAAGTTTCGGGATTGAAATTTAATGTTGACTTCTTTGCGGGATATAGTCCGGAACGCATAAATCCGGGCGACAAAATCAACACGCTCACCAAAATAATGAAAGTAACTTCCGGCTCAACGCCCGAAATTGCCGATAAAGTGGACAATTTGTACGCTTCCATTATCGAAGCCGGAACGCACAAAGCATCGTGCATCAAAGTAGCAGAAGCCTCAAAAATTATCGAAAATGCTCAGCGCGACGTAAATATCTCGTTTGTGAATGAATTGGCATTGATTTTTGACCGAATCGGTATCGACACAACCGATGTGCTGGAAGCCGCCGGAACAAAATGGAATTTCCTGAAATATCGCCCCGGATTGGTTGGCGGACATTGCATCAGCGTTGACCCGTATTATCTCGCGGCAAAAGCCGAACAGCTTGGTATAATTCCGCAGGTGATTCTTTCGGGACGACACGTCAATAACAGCATCGCGCCGTTCATCGCCAACAAAGTGTTGAAATTGATGATACAAAAAGAGCATAAAATCAAAGACTCAAATATTTTGATGCTCGGCGTAACTTTCAAAGAAAACTGTCCCGATATTCGCAATACAAAAGTGATTGACATTTACAGAGAGCTGTGCGATTTTGGCGTAAATGTTGATATTTACGACCCTTGGGTTTGTCCCAACGAGCTGAAAGAAGAATATGGAGTTGATGTTGTGAAAGAACTAAATCCGAGTAAAAAATACGAAGCAATTATTCTCACGGTTGCTCACGACGATTTTAAAACATTCGATTTCGAAAAATACTATAAACAAGGCGCAGTAATTTTTGATGTAAAATCAATGATTGATAGGCGTTGGGTTGATGGAAGATTGTAAAATAATGTGCTAATTTTTTAATGTGCAAATTTGCAAATAACATTGCCAGTTTCCATTCAGTGAGTTAGCGACTTTTGAAATTTGAAATTTGAAATTTGAAATTAATATACATAGATTAAAAAAAAGTTCGCTTTTTAAGGATTCTTTTTGGTCTGTCGCTGGAAATGCTGCAGGACACGGATTGGCACTGATTGCAGGAATTATCGTTGCCCGATTTTTGGGAAAAGAAATTTTTGGCGAATATGGCATGATAAAGCAAACGCTTGTTTACATCGCTGCGTTCTCAACTTTTGGACTTGGATATACCGCCACAAAATTTATCGCGGAGGCGAAAAATAAAGGCAACCAAAATATACGGCAAATTGTTGTGGGAAGTACCAATATTACACTTGTTACAAGTGTTTTGTTAGCCTTATTTTTGTTTGTTTTTTCAAGGCAAGTTGCCGTGTTTTTGGAAGCGGAACATTTATCGCTTTCGTTGCGGATTTTTGCTGTCAGTATTGTTTTTAATGCTTTGGCAACAGTCCAAATCGGAATTCTTGCAGGATTTAAAGCATTTAAGCAGATAGCGATAAATAATGCGATTGTCGGTGTTGTAACTTTTGTGTTGAGTGTAATATTGACCTATTTTTGGGGAATTGAAGGTGCGTTGTCGGGGTTGTTGTTTGCGTCTTTGACTAGATGCACGTTGAACTATGCTGTCGTAAGAAAAACACTACGTTCATATTCGTTTTCGGAACAACAGTCTGGCGGTATTGTAAAACAGTTACTACTATTTTCGCTTCCAATAACATTGGATGAAGGAATATATTCTATGACGAGCTGGCTGACTTTTTTGTTGTTAGCAAAATTATCAGATTTCGGACAAGTGGGCTTATATTCCGCAGCCATACAGTGGTCGGGTGTGATTTTGTTTATGCCGGGAGTTTTGCGAAATGTTGCGTTGTCGCATTTATCAGGGGTTAATAAAAACCCAACACAACACAAAAAAGTGTTTAACACGATGATTGCAATTAATTTTACTTCAACGTTTATACCTTGTTTAGTTGTATTTGCATTATCGGGATTTATTTCTTCTTTTTATGGAGAAGATTTTGTGCATTTGCCTATTATTTTAAGCGTATCCGTTTTTGCAACCGTTTTTAAAGCAGTTCAAATCGTTTATATTCAAAGTTACATATCAAAAAATAAAACATGGACACTTTTTGGTTTAAGCGCATTTTTTAATGTTTTGACACTGATATTAGCGTTTTTTCTGATAAGAATAGATGCAGCAAAAGGAGCATATATGTTGGTTTTGGCAGTTTTGATAGTCAGTATAGTTAGATTGTTGATGTTTCATGTGGTATTGAAAATAGTGAGTAAGAAAGAATGAAAAAAATTAAAAATGAAAGTTTTTAAAGGCACAAAAAATATGACAAAAAATATTTACTATTTTGCTCTTTATGATACTCCGTGTAGTAAGATTAGGCGGAGCTATGTACTTGCAGCGACAACAAAAATAGACTACATTATCTCTGCTCTAAATCAGCTTGAATATGGTGTAAAATTGATTTCACCATCGTATATTCTTGAAAGAAAATATGTCTTTGATAGAGGTGTCACAAAAAAACTGAATGATAAAACAACTTTAATTTTATCTCCAAGTTTTGGCTCAAAAACCATAATTGGCAAATATTTGGGCATAATTTTCACCTTATTTTGTTCTTTCTTGAAGTTGCTGTCCATCAAAAAAGAAGACACACTTGTTGTTTATCATGTACCGTGGTTCTATTTGCCTATAAAATTGGCAAAAAAGATAAAAGGTTTCAGATTGATTTTGGAGGTAGAGGAAATATATACTTTGGCTTTTGAGCGAGATAAACGGAAGCTAAAACTGGAAATGAAAATGATTTCGTTGGGAGATGCCTATATCTACGCTAACGATTTATTAAGAGAATATACAAACGAAGTTAATAAAAAAAGCATTATTTGTTATGGTCCGTACAAAACAATAAATTCAGCACATAAACGAATTTTTACAGATGAAAAAACACATCTTGTTTATGCCGGTTCGCTTAGTAAACACAAAGGAGGTGCGCATAATGCAGTGCAGGTTGCTCATTTTTTGCCTGAAAATTACGTTATGCACATTTTAGGATTTGGAGAAAAAAAGGTAGTTGCAGATTTGATTGAATGTATAGAAAACAACAATAAAACTTCTTTATGTAAGGTGTACTATGAAGGAAAAAAGATAGGAGAGGAGTATGAGGTATTTATGACTTCTTGCAATATAGGTTTAAACTTACAAAGGCAAGGGGCGTACATGCAAACAGCTTTCCCATCGAAAGTATTAGTGTATTTATCTATGGGTTTGAATGTTGTTTCATCAGAGATAGAAAGTATTGTGAAGTCAAAGGTAGGAGACATAATTAGTTTTTGTTCAGAAGAAAATCCACAAGCACTAGCGGAAGCAATAACAAAAGCCAAACACTTTACAAAAAAAGAATTAAAGAATAAAGTTCAACACCTGCATGATAAATTTGTGGAAGATATTGAAGATTTGATAGAAAACAAAACTCACAAATAGAAAACAAGGAAAGTGTATGATGTTTAAAAATCAACCAACCATAGACAATCATATTTTAAGCATTGTTTGGCTAATGCTTCTAATACTGCCGAGCAATCAGCTTTTTTTCTTATTTGTTCCTATTGCTTATATTTTGCTTTTCAAGTTCAGGACAGATGTAAAACTTAATATAACTCAGTTTATTATAGTTTTTTTGTTTCTATTGATGACGACATTCACGGTAAATATGAATGATTTATACATACATGGAAGCACACAAGATGTAAGTAGATTGATTATTTTTGCTCTTTTATTTATTACTTTTGGCAGATTAAGAGGAAACACTATATTGAAACCTTATATCTGTTTTGCGACTGGCTTTCTCGTGCTTTCACAGTTTGTCTATATTCTCGAAATTACGCCGTTGAAACCCTTATTCTCAATTTATACAGACAGCGAAGGATATACTCTTGAAAATCGTCATAATGCGTTTGATATTGAATATTTTGGAAGAAGTCATAGTTTTCGTTTGGGTGGAATATTTATTAATCCAAATGAGTATGCCCGATACTTGGGATTGATAATGCTTGTACTACTGTGTGAAATTAAGCAGTTCAGCAAAAAATCATTGATGATTTTATTTCCTGTGATTGTCATTTCTTTAATGGCTACTGGTAGCCGTACTTCGTGGATAGTGTTTTGTGCAACAATCATATACTATCTGTATTCCGCAAAAGTTTTTACTCCTCAAAAAGCAACAAAAATCAGTATTTTGCTTGTTGCACTGCTGTTCGTATTTTATTTGTTTACCGATATTTCGGATATGCGAATGTTTAGGGTTGGTGAAGGTATGGATAATAGTTTTGGAATAAAAGTAGAGTTGTTGATGACATATTTGGGTGCGAATCCGAGTATGATACAACTTCTGTTTGGACACGGAACAATTGATGTGATAACGAGTGCCTCTGGTTTTAGAGGACTAGATTGGGAAATAGGTAATTTAATTCTTATTTATGGAATTTTGTTTATGATTGTTCTATTTGCATTTTATTTTTTTCTTTTCAAAAGATATCTACCGAAGTACAGAGTCATTTTTACAATTTTGTTTTGGATGTTTTCTTCCTCTGTTCTATTGAATTATCGAATGGCTGCTTTATGGATACTTGTTTTGGGATTATATTATCGTAGGTCACTAATAGAAAAAAAACAGTTAGCAGTGGAAAGTAACATAAGCACATGAAAATCCTAATCTCCACAGGTTTATTTTACCCGTCAAAATTGGGCGGACCGGCAAATACATTATATTGGCTGGCAAAAGGTTTGGTGTCGAAAGGATGCGATGTTTCTGTTGTATCAATGTATAAATACATAGAAGATGAAAGAATAACACCTGATAAATGGACTGTGGTAGATGGAATAAAGACTCTGTATTGCTCGACGAAAACAAAATTTGCACATAAGGTTATTTGGCAGAGTATAAAAGAAGTGAAAAAATGTGATACGCTGATACTGAGTTCATTTCACTTTATTCCCTGTTTTTTTGTCGGTCTTTATGCTTTGATTTCAAAAAAAAGAATTATTTGGTCGCCACGTGGAGAGTTGTTTGATAGTGCGATTAGCAAAAATAAATTCAAGAAAATATATATTCGATTCATAAAATTATTTTTTGCAAAATCGGTGATTTTTCACGCGACATCTGAGGCAGAAAAAGAGAAGATACAAACTCACTTGGGCAAAAATGCAGAAACAGCACTTATTCCCAATTATATGGAACTTCCTGAAAAGCAAGAGCGAAATACGAGCGAAAAATATTTGTTGTACGTTGGCAGAATAGCACCGATAAAAGCGTTGGATAATCTGGTAAATGGTTTAATAAAGTCAGAAAAATTTATCAACTCCGACTATCAACTTTTCCTTGCAGGAGGTTGTGAAGAAAAATTTCATAATTTTCACGAGTTGTTACTGAAAATAATATCAGAAAATAATCTATCGGAAAAAATCATTTTTTTAGGCAATGTGGAAGGGCAAGAAAAAAATAGTTTATATGCCAATGCATACTTTGCTTTTTTAGTTTCTCATTCCGAAAATTTCGGAAACGTTGTGATTGAATCATTGGCGCAAGGAACTCCCGTTATTGCTTCAAAAGGAACTCCTTGGCAAGTTTTAGAGAAAACAAATTCGGGCTATTGGATTGAAAATGATGCAGAAAATATTGCAAAATACGTGGATGAAATTTTGCAATTAAACGACGAAAAGTACGAAACAATGCGTAAAAATGCTTTTGATTGTTCACATAAATATTTTGATATATATAAAAATATCGACAAGTGGGTTGAAGTATTGGAATGAGGTTTTATAACTCCAAACTATTTCGTATCTTTGTTGTTGAACTTAAAAAAACAAACTATGACACTTTTCACTAACAAAACCCTTTTAATCACCGGCGGAACAGGTTCTTTCGGAAATGCTGTTTTGAAGCGATTTCTTGATACGGATATTAAAGAAATCCGGATTTTCAGTCGTGATGAGAAAAAACAAGACGATATGCGGCACGCTTTGCAAAGTTCGAAAGTGAAGTTTTATATCGGCGATGTGCGCAACAAACGCAGTGTGGATAATGTTATGCGCGGAGTGGATTATATTTTTCACGCTGCTGCGTTGAAACAAGTTCCTTCGTGCGAATTTTTTCCGATAGAAGCGGTTAATACAAACGTTCTCGGAACGCAAAATGTGTTGGATTCGGCTGTTGAATATGGCGTGAAAAATGTAGTAGTACTTTCGACCGACAAAGCGGCTTATCCAATCAACGCAATGGGAATTAGCAAGGCGATGATGGAAAAAGTAGCCACCGCAAAATCGCGCACGCTGGAAGGAACAAATACCACGATTTGTTGCACTCGTTACGGTAATGTGATGGCAAGTCGCGGCTCGGTTATTCCGCTTTTCATCGACCAAATGGCGCAAGGTAAGGATTTGACAATTACCGACCCGAATATGACACGCTTTATGATGACGCTCGATGATGCGGTTGATTTGGTGCTTTATGCTTTTGAACACGGACAAAACGGTGATTTATTTGTTCAAAAAGCACCGGCGGCAACTATCGAGGTATTAGCAAAAGCGATCGTTGATTTGTATAAATCAAATTCAAAAATCCGTATTATTGGCACTCGACACGGCGAAAAATTGTACGAAACACTTGTTACACGCGAGGAAATGGCAAAAGCCGAAGATATGGACAATTATTTCCGTATTCCTGCCGATAATCGCGATTTGAATTACGACAAATATTTTGTGGAAGGACAAGAAAAAATATCCGTAATAGAGGATTATCATTCGCACAATACAGCGCGCTTAGATGTTGAAGGAATGAAAAAATTGTTGCTGAAATTGGATGTTATTAACGAAAATTTATCGAAATGAAAATTTTAATCACAGGCGCAAAAGGATTTGTCGGAAAAAATCTTGTTGCAGAATTGCGCAATCAAGGTTTTAGCGATTTGCTGGAATACGATGTTGATACAAATCCAGAATTGTTGGACACATACACAAAAGAATGTGAATTTGTTTTTCACTTGGCAGGAGTAAATCGCCCTGAAAATCAGGAGGATTTTATGACGGGAAATTTTGGTTTTACTTCCGACTTATTGGAAAATTTGAAAAAACACAACAATAAATCGCCAATTTTAATCACTTCCTCCACGCAAGCAATATTGGACAATCCTTACGGAAAAAGCAAAAAAGCGGGCGAAGATTTGATTTTCAGTTATGGAAAAGAAGTCGGTACTTCGGTTTACGTGTTTCGTTTGCCGAATGTTTTCGGAAAATGGTGTCGCCCCAATTACAACAGCGCGGTTGCCACTTTTTGCAACAACATTGCCAATGATTTACCCATTCAAATAAACGACCCGAGTGTGCAAATGGATTTGGTTTATGTTGATGATGTGGTTGCTTCATTTATAAGTCAATTACGAATTACAAACTACGAATTACGAGGTGAGAATCAGTTTGAAACTGTCAATCCTGTTCATTCGATAAAATTGGGCAAAATTGTAGATTTGTTGTATCAATTTAAAGAAAGTCGCGACAATTTGCAAGTGCCTGATATGAGCGATGCTTTTGCAAAAAAACTGTATTCAACCTATTTAAATTATTTGCCAAAAGACAAATTCAGTTATCCGCTGAAAATGAACATTGATGAACGCGGCTCGTTTACAGAATTTCTAAAATCTGCGGATAGAGGACAGGTTTCAGTCAATATTTCTAAGTCGCATATTACAAAAGGCAATCATTGGCATCACACGAAAAACGAAAAATTTTTAGTAGTAAGTGGAAAAGGAGTAATTCGTTTTCGGAAAATTGACGAAGACGAAATAATTGAGTATTTTGTTTCCGGCGATAAATTGGAAGTAGTTGATATTCCTGTCGGTTACACGCATAATATTGAAAATCTTGGCAATACTGATATGGTAACAATTATGTGGGTAAATGAAATTTTTGACTCCAAAAAACCGGACACGTTTTTCTTAACAGTATAAAATATGATGAAAAAATTGAAAGTAATGACCGTTGTCGGCACACGCCCCGAAATTATTCGTTTGGCTTGTGTTTTGAAAAAATTAGACCAATCTGAAGCCATTGAGCATATTTTAGTTCATACAGGTCAAAACTACGACTATGAACTAAACGAAGTTTTTTTTGAAGATTTGGAGTTGAGAAAACCCGATTATTTTCTAAATGCCGCAGGGCGAAATGCCACCGAAACAGCCGGGCAGATATTAATCAATATCGACTCTGTTTTGGAGAAAGTAAAACCCAATGCTTTTTTGGTTTTGGGCGATACAAATTCGTGCCTTTGCGCTATCGCGGCGAAAAAACGCCGTATTCCGATTTTCCATATGGAAGCCGGCAACCGCTGTTTCGACCAGCGCGTTCCCGAAGAAAGTAACCGAAAAATCGTTGACCATATTTCGGATATAAATCTGACATACAGCGATATAGCGCGTGAATATCTTTTGGCAGAAGGACTTCGCCCCGATAGAGTTATTAAAACCGGCAGTCCGATGTACGAAGTATTACACGAATATCTACCAAAAGTTCAAAAATCAACTGTCTTGGATAATTTGAATTTGGAAAAAGGAAAATACTTTGTAATCTCGGCGCACCGAGAAGAAAATATTGCTTCGGAAAAGAATTTTTTCAATTTAGTGGAAATTTTGAACACAATTGCCGAAAAATACAACTATCCGGTCGTTGTATCCACGCATCCACGAACGAGAAAAATGATAGATGCGAAAGGAATAACGTTCCACGAGAACATTCGTTTGATGAAACCAATGGGATTGAGCGATTATTTGGCATTGCAAGTCAGCTCGTTTGCTGTTTTGTCCGACAGTGGAACAATTAGCGAAGAAAGTTCGATTTTGAATTTCCGAGCATTAAACATTCGCGAAGCACACGAACGCCCCGAAGCAATGGAAGAAGCCAGCGTAATGATGACTGGATTAAATCCCGAACGCGTAATGCAAGGCTTAATACAATTACAATATCAGAAAATCGGCACAGAGCGCAATTTTCGCTTAGTTTCGGATTATTCGATGCCGAATGTTAGTGATAAAGTGGTGCGGATAATAATTTCTTATACCGATTATATTAAACGAGTGGTTTGGGGAGAATGAATATTTTATTTCTGACACTATCAAGGATAGAATCGGTAAAAAACAGAGGAATCTATACTGATTTGATGCGCGAGTTTGCTAAAAATGGGCATAAAGTTTTTATCGTTTCGCCATCGGAAAGACGATTTAAGCAAAAAACAAAACTACTTAGAGAAGGCAATGTTAATGTGTTGTCCGTAAAAACCTTAAATATAACGAAAACGAATTTCGCAGAAAAAGGAATAGCCACTTTACTGATAGAAAATCAATATTTCAGTGCGCTAAAAAAATATTTTCCCGACATAAAATTTGATTTGATTTTGTATTCAACACCGCCGATTACTTTTACCAATATAATAAAAAAGATAAAGCAACGATGCAACGCAAAATCGTATCTGTTGCTAAAAGATATTTTTCCACAAAATGCCGTTGACTTAGAAGCGTTTTCAAAAAAATCTTTGCTGTATAAATTTTTCAGAAAAAAAGAAAAGAGATTATATGCATTGTCTGATTTTATTGGCTGTATGTCGCCAGCTAATGCGAAATACGTAATGGACAATAATCCAAAACTAAATCCCGAAAAAGTTGAAGTTTGCCCGAATAGTATTGAAATAGTGTTGGAAGAAAATACCTCGAACAATCGAGAAGAAAAAAAACGACAATTAGGAATACCGAGTGACGCAACCGTTTTTCTGTACGGCGGAAATCTCGGAAAACCGCAAGGAGTGGATTTTATTTATGATATTTTGAAGTCAAATAATCACAAAGAAGACCGTTTTTTTATGATTGTCGGCTCGGGAACAGAATACAATAAAATCGAAAAATGGTTTCGCGAAGAAAAATTCTCAAATGCACTTTTACTGTCGGCTCTTCCCAAAAACGAATACGATGATATAGTTCGTCTGTGCGATGTCGGAATGATTTTTCTCGACAAACGCTTTACGATTCCGAATTATCCTTCACGTTTGTTGTCTTATTTGGAAAATAAAATGCCTATTCTCGCAGCGACAGATAAAAATACAGACATTGGCTCAATTGCTGAAGAAAACAAATACGGTTTCTGGTGCGAAAATGGCGATTTAGATACTTTCAATGTTTTGTTAGAGAAGTATATCGAGAATAAATCATTGATAAAAGAAATGGGAGTAAATGGATTTTATTATTTATCTGATAATTACACTGTTGCGAAGTCTTACGAAATAATTATGAAACATTTTTAATTTCTGCTATGTACAAAACTTACATTAAACGCATATTAGACTTAGTTTTATCACTTATCGGATTTATTGTAATTCTGCCGATATTTATTACCGTTACCATTATTCTGTTTTTTGCAAATAACGGCAAGCCTTTTTTCCTTCACACACGACCTGGAAAAAATGAAAAAATATTCAAAGTAATAAAGTTTAAAACCATGAATGATAAAAAAGATAAGGATGGAAATTTATTGCCGAGTTTTGAACGTATTACAAAAATGGGTAGTTTTGTGCGAAAAACTTCCTTAGATGAAATTCCTCAATTGCTGAATGTTATCAAAGGTGATATGAGCTTGATTGGGCCGCGTCCACTTTTAGTGGAATATCTACCTCAATACAACACAAAGCAGAAACGCCGACACGATGTCAGACCTGGAATTACAGGTTGGGCGCAAGTGAATGGGCGCAAGTTTCTTTGCTTGAGCAAGCGATTTGAATATGATGTGTGGTATGTGGATAATCTTTCTCTCGGATTAGACTTTAAAATTCTCTTTATCACGATAAAAAATGTTTTTTTAAGAAAGGATGCAGGCGAAGAGCTGACGAAGTTAGCAGAAGTTGATGATTTAGGATTTAGAGATAAAACAAGACTTAATACACGAAGAACTTAAAGGTTAAATTTAAACTGATTTTTAGAATATAAATCGAAAATGAGATGGAGAAATTAATAATTGTAGGAACGAGCACCACAGCAGAAACTGTCTATAAGTTTATTTTGAATTACAATTTATTTCAAGTGCTTGGTTTTGCTGTGGACGACAGGAAGTGTAGTGTTTCCGAAGAATTTTGCGGTCTGCCTGTTTATGAGTTTGAAAACTTACCTTCGACGTTCAACAAGCAAGAAGATTTTTTATTTGTAGCTATCCAATGGAATCGTTTAAATGCAGTCAGGAGAGATGTATATAATCGGCTAAAATCACAGTCGTTTAAATTTGCAAATATAATTTCGCCTAATGCCATTTTACATACAGAAATAAGTGGTGATAATTGTTGGATTTGCGATGGGGTAGTTTTGGAAAATGATGTAACAATACATAGTAATGTTTTTATTAAAACAAAAGCTACCGTACTGCATTTTTCAGAAATACACAATCATTGTTTTATTGGAGCGAACTCTCTTTTGGCAGGTTATTCAAGTATTGGAGAACAGACTTATATTGGGGTTTCATCCACTATTTTTGATGGTGTGAATATTGGCAGAAAGTGTTTAATCGGTGCAGGTGTTTTAGTTAAAAGGCACACACCTTCTTTCACTATTGTAAAATCAAATAATGTTGGGTGTACAATAATACAGTCAAATGAAGACGAAATTGAAAATAAACTTTTAGTATCACTTAATATTAGATAAATATTGTGAGTTCTATAAAAATAATTCCTTTCCACGAAAAAGGAAGCTGGGATGACATTGTCCGTTCATTTAAAAATCACGATGTGTATTATTTGAATGGATATTTAAATGCTTTTCAAATTCACGGAGATGGCGAGCCTCTGTTGTTTTATTATGAATCGGAAGAGTTAAGAGGCATATCTGCTGTTATGAAACGCGATATTGCTTCATTCGGATTGTTTAAAAATGTTTTTCCCAAAGGCAAATATTTCGACATTGTTACTCCTTATGGCTACGGTGGTTTTTTGTTTGAGGGCGATGTCTCTCAGACTAACCTTCAAAAATTCAACAAATTATATTCCGACTTATTGAAGCAAGAAAATATAGTCAGTGAGTTTACACGATTTCACCCATTGTTGAAAAACGCAGATGATTTGCGAGTAGTATCAGAAGTACAAAACTTGGGAAAAACGATAAATATGGATTTAAATTCCTTAGAAATTATTTGGGAAAATATAACCAGCAAAAACAGAAATACCATAAGAAAAGCCGTTAAAAATGGAGTAGAAATTTTTCATGAGAAGAGCCGAGATGTATTTGATAAGTTTGTAAAAATATACAATCCAACTATGGAGCGCGATAATGCAGACTCTTACTACTATTTCGGTAACGATTTTTATGCTTCCATTCATAATGAACTGTATGATAATTATGAAATGTTTTATGCTGTATATCAGAATAAAATTATTTCAATGGCAGTAATCCTGTTTGCAAACAATAAAATGCATTATCACTTGTCAGGTTCGTGCTATGAATATCGGAACTTAGCACCAACAAATTTATTGTTATACAAAGCTGCTTGTTGGGGTTTTTCACAAGGATTTCATACGTTTCACTTAGGAGGCGGTTTAGGCAGCGGAGAGGATAATTTGTATAAATTCAAAGAGGCTTTTAATCGAAATTCCGATAATCGTTTTTCCATAGGAAAAAGAATTTTTGATGAGGA
>Ga0123355_10009670_pt1 | contig 14695 bp, 14 predicted proteins | sample TergutEmb28metaG_3_FD_89872 | JGI IMG/M metagenome (GOLD analysis project Ga0123355, IMG submission 89872) | Embiratermes neotenicus P1 segment gut microbial communities from Petit-Saut dam, French Guiana - Emb289 P1 | ecosystem: Host-associated > Arthropoda: Insects > Digestive system > Gut ...
AGACGCAATCACGGCCGCTTCTATCAAGGGGGCGAGGAATAACATATGTATCACGTCGTTTCATTGAGCGGTCTTACATACTCTATGAAACGTGGGCATGGGATGTTACAAATCCAACTGGTTGGCATTGCCAACCAGGGCGTGTAGCCACAACGGAAATGACCCGCTTTTGGTCAATTGTCCGCTGATCCTGGACAAGCTGGTATCAAGTAAAAAACCTTGACACCCCATTGTTCAAAGAATCGCGTAATACCGCGGTTTTTTGGATATTTTTGTTGGATGTCAAAAAAAATCCAACGATTCAAGAATAAACCCTGGGGCATTATTACACGTATCGAAAACAGGCTCTTAACCCAAAATTGCCGCAAAAATCGTACCATTTCTGTAGTGGCTACACGCCCCAGTTGGATTTTTCGGCGCAACAAATTATTCTACATACCGCATGTGAACCTGTTCGCCCTCATCATCCAGCCGCACCGTCATTTCTGTGCCGGGGCTAAGATATATGGGTGAATTTTGAACGATGAAATCTTTGACGAATGTAATTTTCTTGTGCCTACATTTAACCAACAATTGCGGCAAATGCGACGGGGCATGTGGCGACGGAGCAATAACCACAGCATCAAACGCCGGGCAACCATTCCCCCCCAGCAGAATATTCAACGTGGTGTGGCGGCCATATTCAATGAGGTTGCGATATATGGGCGGCTGACCACGCCGGCCTGTTTCAAGAACAAGCCGCCCGGTAAACACCCGCTTTTGACGGCCGGTTAGTGCCAGTGCCAATGCGGTAAAACCTGCAGCAATGCCAACTGTCATAAGCAGAATCCCTCTTCGATTGGCTGGCGTGGTTGTTGGTTCTGGTGGTATGTAAATTGTTTCCTGAATGTATTCTGGGGATGGAGCAGAGGACGGATATTCAATTGCCGGAACAAACCGCATCAATGAAAAAATCGTGCTGACAATCCCCGGCAATTCTTCCGCATCAGTGGTTTCAAATGACAGCCCTCCGGTGGCGTTGGCGATGCGGTCTACAGCTGCGCTGTCCAGTTCTCCGTCAAAATTGAGCCCTATAGTGTGAATTGGGAAGCCATGCTGCTGCGCCAGCGACAGTGCCGTGGTTATGTCGTGTTCGGCCTCATGCATCGTTCTTGCTCCCCATGGGGACACATTCAAATTTCCGTCGGTGAGAAAAATAATAACACTCTGTCGGCCATATTCGTGGCTTTGGTGCATGATGTCAATGGCCTCCAGCAGCCCCAGCCCATGGTCTGTCCACGACGCATAATACAGCCCATCAATGAAGTCACGCAAAAATTCCCGCTGGTCATAGATTGCGGTCATGGGGACGCTGGCCTCTACCCGGCCGGCATAGGCCACAATGCCCACCCTGTCGCGTTCTTCCGCAAGCATGTCAATAAAAAGATTCATGGCGTCTTGGGAAATGCGATTAGGGTCTGCCGTGCGCATGGAATTGCTTATGTCTATCACCAGCACCGCATCCACGGGCAGCAAATGAGAATTGTCATATGTACCAACAGCCATCGCAGAAAACATAATTCCCGCGCAAATGGCCTGTAATAAATTCACCGAAAATCAACTCCCTATGAACACCACCCGCCCACTTTTGTCGTGATACGGGGCATCGTTGTACCCGTCATGCACCGCAGTTGCAGCAAACCCCGCTTGCGTCAATAAGCGACACACATCCTCAGGGGCATATGCCCTTTGATAATGCGTTTCGATAAAAGGCTCGCTCTCGCCTGTGGTGTAAAACGTAATTTTGTACTCGTTTATTTTTTCCTGTGCGTGATAAACATTATCCCAGGTATACGCCTCGCCGGTTGACTCCTGGGATTCAAAACTGTGGTTGCTCAACTGCTCTTTAAATTTATATTCAGTGTTCATGTCAAAAATGAAAACCCCGCCGGGGTTTAAAAAAAGACGTACGCGTTTAAAAATATCGCCAAGCTCCTGCTCGGTCAAAATATAATTGAGCCCATCGCATACGCAAATTGCCGCGTCAACTGTGCCGTACAAATCCAGCTCGCGCATATCTTGCGCCAGCAACAATAAATCTACGTTTTCCTCGTCGGCCTTGCGCCGCGCCTCTGCCAGCATGTCTGCCGAACCGTCTATGCCAATCATATCGTAGCCCATTTTTGCCAGGCGCAAAGTAATGCTCCCGGTGCCGCAGGCCAAATCCAACACCAAAGGTTGGCCACCTTCGGGGAAATTTAACCGCTTTTTAAGCACGTCGTTTATATATGCTGCCCACGCATCATAAGGCGCGTTGGTCATCAATGCGTCATACACACATGCGAAACCTTTGTAGATTGAATCGTCCATGTAATTTCTCCATTCAAATGATACGACTAGATTGTCGAATTTTTTATCGTAATTTATTCGACAATTGGGATTAGCTCAACAGCAACTGCTCTCCCTCATCCCCAACCGGTGAGTCCAACCCAAGGTGATTATATCCCAGCCTGGTAACGATACGCCCACGGGGTGTGCGCTGGATGAAGCCCAGTTGCAGCAGATATGGCTCAGCTACGTCTTCCAATGTGCCGGCTTCTTCGTCTATACTGGCGGCTAGAGTATCCAGGCCAACAGGGCCGCCGCCGAATTTTTCTATGATGGCGCGCAGGATTTTCTTGTCTACCACGTCCAACCCCAGTGGGTCTATTTCCAGCTTGTTTAGAGATGTTGTTGCCACTTCATGCGTGATTATTCCGTCGAATTGCACTTGTGCAAAGTCGCGCACCCGTTTTAACAGGCGGTTGGCTATGCGTGGGGTTCCTCTTGCGCGGCGGGCAATCTCTTCTGCGCCTTTTGCTTTTATTTCCACGCCAAGCACATTTGCGGAGCGAATGATTATCGTCTGCAAATCTTTTACGCTATATGGCTCCAGGTGATGCACCATGCCAAAACGGTCGCGTAGCGGAGCCGTCAACAGCCCAATACGCGTGGTTGCGCCTATTAGCGTAAAACGCGGCAAATCCAGCCGGATGCTTTTGGCGGCTGGGCCTTTGCCGATTATTATGTCCAGCACAAAGTCTTCCATTGCCGGATATAGAATTTCCTCTATGTTGCGGTTGAGCCTGTGTATTTCGTCGATGAACAGGAAGTCGCCCTCGTTTAAGTCGTTTAGAATAGCCGCCATATCGCCGGGGCGTTCTATGGCTGGGCCGGCGGTTACACGCAGGCGGGCATTCATGGCCTGGGCTATTATGGCCGACAGAGTCGTCTTGCCCAGCCCGGGCTGGCCGTACAGCAGCACGTGATCCAACGTTTCGCCGCGACCAAGTGCAGCCTGGACAAAGACCTTCATGTTTTCCTTGACTTTGTCTTGCCCGATATATTCATCAAAACGGACGGGACGCAGTTTTAATTCAATGTCGGCATCTTCTTCGATGTATTCGCGACTGATTCCCGTGGTGTTTAGCAGTCTTTCGTCCAATCTATCGTTCATATGTTACCTCGCTAATTTTTTCAGTGACAATCTTATTATCGAATCTGCCGCCATGTCATCTTCTGCCGCTTCCAAGACGGCCTGCATGGCTTCTGTGCGGCTGTACCCAAGGGCGCACAGCGCGTCCATTGCGTCTTGCTTTGCCCCGCCGGTGGCCACCTGCCCCATGGAAGCGGGCGTTTCGGCATCTTCCCACGCGTCTGTTGATTTTATTTTGTCCCTTAGCTCCAGCATAACCCGCTGGGCTGTTTTTTTGCCAACACCCGGGGCGCGGCTAAGCGCGGCCGCGTCTTCTGCCACAATGGCAAGAATAATCTGCTGGGGCGACATTGCTCCCAAAATGGCCGAGGCCACCTTGGGGCCTATTCCCGAAACGGATATCAACAGCATAAACAGTCGCAATTCTTCCCGCGTCAAAAACCCGTGTAGCGATTGCCCATTTTCCGACGACTGCAAATAAGTAAACAATTGAACATCGCCGCCCGTCCCCGGTAACCTGGCAATGGTGGCAGGCGAAACATGTACCAGGTACCCCACGCCATGCACATCCACTACGACGGATTGAACATCCACAATGACCAGCGTGCCTTTTACATAGGCAATCATAATACCAACCCCACGGGGCAATGATCCGACCCCATCACATTCGGGTAGATGAGCGCGTCTTTGACACGGTCTTTCAGCGCATCGGAAACTAGGAAGTAGTCGATGCGCCAGCCAACATTGTTCTGCCGCGCTTGCCCCATGTACGACCACCATGTATAGGCGTGTTCTTGAGTGGGGTAACAGTGACGGAAGGTGTCAACATATCCGCTGGCTAGCAATTGTGTCATTTTTTTGCGTTCTTCCGGGGTGAATCCGGCATTTTTTATGTTGGATTTTGCGTTTTTTATATCGATTTCTTTGTGAGCCACGTTTAAATCGCCGCACACAATTACTGGTTTGTTGAATGCGTTTAGATATGCCCTAAAATCATCTTCCCATGTCATGCGATAATCCAGCCGCAGCAACCCACGCTGAGAATTTGGCGTGTACACCGTTATGAAGTAATACTCATCGAATTCCAGCGCAATAATGCGCCCTTCGTTGTCATGTTCTTCGATTCCCATGCCGTAGGACACACTCAGGGGTTTTTCCTTTGACAGCACCAGGGTGCCGGAATATCCCTTTTTCACAGCAGAATTCCAATATACATGGTAACCGGGAAACTCAAATGTGGCCTGCTCCGGTTGCATTTTTGTTTCCTGTAATCCAATTATGTCAAAATCACCGGCCATAAAATCCATGAAGCCTTTGTTCATGCAGGCACGCAGACCGTTTACGTTCCATGAGACCATGTTGATGGGTTTTTGCATAAAAAAACTCCTCCCATTCATTCGCTGGGGGAAGTATATCATAGATTGTGCGTGATGTATTTGGGACAAGTGGGTATCAAGTAAAAACCATTGACACCCACTCATTCAAGAAAGCGTGGTTTCATGCGGTTTTTTAGATGTATTTGCATGACACGAAAAAAAATCTAACGAAAAACATCATCCTAATGTTTGACGCTTAAAAATAACATAACCAACATCTCCTGCGCCCAAAAAGCCTTTGGGGTCAACTATTTGAGTCAATTCCCATCCATCTGCCCCCAGTTCGTTTAGTGCTTTTTCAAATTCTTCGGGCTTGCCTAAATCAATTGTAGTGCTATTTTTAGACTTGAAAACTACACCTTTTGCAACTCTAAGATTCTTGTATTCGAATTTCATGTTCATGCCTCCTTGACTATTTCGTTTAATTCACCACAATTATACATGCAAACATGTGAACATTTCAAGAAAAAACGAAAGGGTATCAAGTAAAAACCCTTGACACCCTCCCATTCAAAAAACCGCGTAATATCGCGGTTTTTTGGGTGTTTTCGTGATGAGTCAAAAAAAATCTAACGAACTTTACTGGAACAATGACTCCGCGATTTTACGCAGATATGCACCGTCGATGTCGTTTGTTGATAGGCTGTACAGGGTGTCGTATGGATGTACAAACATCCAGCCGCCGGCGTCTTGGCCTCTGTGGCCGTCGATTATTATTTCTTCGCCGCCGATGCTCATACCGCCCCATTCTGCCGGATAATAACTTATCATAAGCTGAATTTCATCGCCGGCGTCGTTGCTGTATATGATGTTTAACATATTTGCGGCGGTTTCGTGGTCGGGGTTTCTAACCGGGCTTATTGAGAATGTTGCATGTTCAAAAGCGAAACCTTCTGGCAAAAAGCTAGGTAGCCGTGGACTTTCTACTGCAAGGTGGCTTAGGGCGTCTTCCAAATCATAGAAAGTGTGTCTGTCCATAAGCAGCTCTTCCACGCCGTCTACTTCAACAATTATGGGAACGCTGTGGTCAACGTCCATGTCCACATCCCTTGTGCCTCCAGCAAAACCTTCGCCTTCGTTTACCCACCGTTCAAACTGCCGTACATATTGCTCGCCTTGCACAACCCTTGTATCAAGCTGCCGTAACATCATGGGTCCTGCGGCAAGAGCCACAACGGATAGCGAAAGCACAGCGGCAACAACCGCCGCGATGATTATGGTTTTTTTCAAATTTTTTGAAGTTTTCATTTTTGAACTCTCCTTATTTTTCCCCGCCAATTTGGCTTTTAGGGTTTCTAGATTTTTGTCTTGGTTTTGGCTGTGTGCAGAAAAATCAATGTCTCTGCATTGTTGCAAGAATTTGTCGTTCCTTTCAAAGTTCATTGGCCATCCTCCTCCATGATTTTCTTCAGCTTTTTTATTGCCCTGTGCGCTGTGACCCTTACCTTGGAATCGCTGTGGCCAAGGATTGTTGCTATTTCGGCGTTTTTTAAGTCTGTGGCAAACCTCATGGATAGTATTTGCCGCTCCAAATCGCTAAGCTGTGCCATCGCACTTATCAGCAACTTGTGTTCGTCGTTTATTACGGCGACCTCTTCCGGCTGTTTTGCCGGTGATATTAAGTGGATGATGCTGTCTAAACCCACGATTCGCCTGCGCCCATTTTTTCGAAAATAATCTACACATACGTTTTTGGCAATGCCTATCAGCCAGGCCTCGGCCGGTAAGTTTGCGTTGTACTTGCCCCAATTGTTGATGGCTTTTTCGAAAACTAGCGAGACAAGATCTTCCGCGTCAAAATGATTGTTGATGCGAAAGCATACGTAGTTGTACACATTTTTGTAGTATTGGCGATATATCGATTCTAACAGGTGTTCATCCAGCTTAATTTCCGGCTTGACCGCCGGGCGGATTGCGGATGTTTTTGGTAGTCGCGCTGCAGCTACATATAGTTCCATTGGTTCTCCCTTCTTCCTTTGTGCGTAAGCCTTACAAAGGGGTATACGTTTATGGGGGCATTTTGTTACAATGGGGGAGAAAAATCAACTGGGGTGCAATTGATTGTCAAATAATTTATTCAAAAATATTCGACAATTCATTATTGGCCAACACGCCCTCAGTTGAATTTGACAAAACCCATTTTTATCGCTATAATCATATAATTTACAATGTAAATTCTGCTATCACTACGACCATACCAAATTAGGAGAGGTGAGGCATTTTGTTTGATAAGAACGATGTGTTCCATGTAAGGAGCGATATCCAGCGGATTATCGGCAGCAAGGTTAGGCTTGAAACAAATAAAGGCCGCCACAAATCAGTAGTAAGCAAGGGCGTCGTGTCCAATGTGTATCCCAGCATTTTCACCGTGCAGCTGAGCGATGACGAAGGACCCGCTCGCAAGTTGTCCTTTAGCTACACAGATGTACTCACCAATACCGTTGAAATTACGCTATGTGACTAAATAATTTTGGAATAATAAAAAACCTCCATCATATATTGTCTATGAACAATACATAATGGAGGTTTTTTATGTATTTCTATAAAGGAGGGTTAATTTATGGCTGAACTTGTGAAAGAACAAGTGTTTTTAGACCAAAGCATGGGCAGTGAAAACGTTCAAATCATGCTGGAGGGCGACATCATTGTGCCGGATGCAAAGCCCGACATGGCTTTGCTGCTGCAAACGGAAGAGAAAGTCATCATCGACCGGGCAGAGGCCGGCGTAGACAGGGTCAACTATGTGGGGCGTCTCAATATTTCCATGCTGTATGTGGCCAAGGCGGCAGATAAATCTGTACAGGCTATTTCGCTTAGCCGCCCTTTGGACGATTTTTTGAACATAGACGGCGTCAACAAAGACATGTGGGCACGCGCCAGGGCGAATATTGTCAATATCGACTATCGCATGGTGAATGACAGAAAGGTCAATTATCGGGCTGTTGTAAACATATCCGCCACGGCAGAACTTAGCTGCGCCCACGAAATGGTTGTACATATAAGCGATGTGCCGGAAAATCAATTGCTGAAGACAACGCTGAATGTTAGCCGCACAATTGAACACAGGGTAGACCGTTTTGTTGTGAAGGATCAAGTTGCGCTATCGTCGTCAAAACCCAATGTGCGCGAAGTTTTGCAGGTGACAGCAGGCATCGCCAACCAAGACGTTAAACTGGCCAATGGAAGAGCGCACCTTTCCGGCGCGTTGTCGATTGCCACCCTTTATCGCGGCGACACTGACGACAGTCTCGTTGAGTTTCTGGAATCGGAAATACCATTCAACGGCCCGCTGGACGTCTCCGGCGCCAGGGAAAACATGTTTGCCGATGTCAATCTGCAGATACTTGACCAGCACATTACAATTAGCCCGGACGAAGACGGCGAAGACAGGGTGCTGGAAATTGAGATATCCGTAGGCGTTGAGATGAAGGTCTACAGCACCGAAACCATGCCCATTCTGGAGGATGCCTATTGCATCAACCAGTCGCTTAACATTTCCCGAACAACGGTTAGGGTTCCGCGAATGGTGTGTCTAAACCGCAACCAGACACCCGTCAAAGAAGTAATTTCACTTGGCTCCAGCGCGCCTGATATGTTGCAGATTTTCCGCGTAAAAGGCCAGGCACACATGGACGATGTGAAAATTATCGACGACAAAATCATCGTAGAAGGCGCGATAACCACGGATATCTTGTATGTAGCCCAAAGCGACGCCACTCCGCTGGCCAGCTATCGCACGGTAATCCCTTACCGCCAGGTAATCGAAGCCAAGGGCGCCACGCCGTCCATGCGGGTCAATGTTGACATTTCCATTGATCACGTGGCATTCAACATGCTTAGCCCCCGCGAAACCGAAGCACGCTTCTTGCTGACGTTCAACACCCAGGTAAACGAAGAGGAAGAAACAAGCATCATCGGCAACATAGAATTTGCCGAAATGGATCCGGATGCGCTAAACAGCATGGCCAGCATGACGGTTTACATCGTACAGCCAGACGACAATCTGTGGAAAATCGCCAAAAGATACAATACATCACTGGATGAACTGCTGGCGGTAAATGACATGGAAAGCCCCGGGAAAATAACTTCCGGTCAGAAGTTGTTGATATTGAAAAAGGGGTTATAGGCATCGACGCCCTTAAACATAGAAAAAGGGATATCTCACAACAACCCGAAAAACGAGAGAAGGCGAGAGCCAACTCTCGTTTTTTTGTATAAATTTCTTGTCTATTACATTTTATGTCAATATTTGCACAATCGATAAACCTCGTGTAGAATAGTATCACACTTCGCAATTCAGTTGGTAGCAATTTGCTGGGAGGAGGCGGTCATGTTATATATATATACCAACCCCGTGGCCGGAGATGGGAAAACAGTGAAGGCCATGTCATATCTGTCAGCGATGTTTTACAAAAACCAAATTGAATTTAAAGAGCGTGAACTCAAGCGCCCATGGGATGCATACAGATTGACAAAGTTTACGTGCCAGGCGTATCCTTGGTGCGAAGGGATAATAGTCATAGGTGGCGACGGCACCATTCAAGAAATGGTAGCCGGCATGATTGATGCCCTTGAAGCCTACAGTCTGGAAAGATGCTCCATGCCCCTGGGCATATTGGCAACAGGCAGCGGCAACGATTTTATACGATGCATTGAAACAAAGAAACTGCCGGATTCGGCGATACTTATTGCGGACGATTTTTTTGAAAAACTACAACGCCGCGAAACGCGCGCCGTGGATGTAATCACCGCAAACAACATGGCATTTTTAAACATAGCCAACATAGGGTTAGACGCGCGCATAGTGGAAAACGCCGTCGGCCTAAAGGCAAAATACGGCAAGCGCGCCTACTTGGCCGCGGTGCACCAAAGCATAGCAGAACACGAAAACATAGACCTAAAAATAGAAGTAGACGGCAAAAACCTAGACGGCTCGTATACCTTGGCGGCAATCTGTAACGGCCAATATTACGGCGGCGGCTTGCGAATTGCCCCGAATGCCAAAATAGACGATGGCAAAATAACCCTGTGCCTGGTAGAAGCCATGAGCCGCAGGAAACTTACGCTACTGTTCCCGTCGTTGCGGATTGGGATGCACAAATATCTTAAAGCCGTAAAATTCATCGAATGCGAAGAAGTGACCATCACGATTCCGCCACAGCAAAACCCGCCGTCGAAACTGTGCATGGACGGAAACCTGTACCCCATTGAAGAGAAAACACATTTCAAAATACATCCGAAGATACTGGACGTGTTCGTATGAGCCACTATTTCATAGAAACCCCCGGAATTTTAACCCATGAGCGCGAATTGCACCTGGAAATATTCGGCTTGCGGCTAAAGTTTTTAACCAACAACGGTCTGTTCTCCTGCGACAAAATTGACGATGTGTCACGCACATTAATGGAAAACCTGCCCGCGCTAAGCGGCACATTGTTGGATTTGGGGTGCGGCTATGGGGCGATTGGCATCACGCTGGCAAAAAAACACGGGCTAACCCTAACAATGAGCGACGTAAACAGCCTAGCCCTAAGCTACGCCGCCAAAAACGCGGCGTTAAACAACGTACCAGCCACGACAATCCACTCAAACTGCTTTGACAACATAAACGGATCTTTCGATATCATCACGCTAAACCCGCCCATCCACGCAGGCAAAGACACTATGTACAAAATGTATGCAGAAGCCGCCCGGCACTTAAACCCGGGCGGCTCATTGTACGTGGTGATTCAAAAAAAACACGGGGCTCAAACCACATTGGCAAAACTGGAAGAAATATTCGACCCCTCCCAATGCGCAACCATATATAAGAAGAAAGGCTGTTTCATATTTGCCGCCACTGCAAAACCCAGTTGGTAATAAATTTCTACCAACTGAAGTTTTTTGCGATGAAAATTATTATGCCTTCGTAGCCATCTCCAATATTTTGTTGCTGCGCTGGATGAAGCGTGTCATTTGTTCTGTTGGCAGGGGCTTGTGGCTAAGCATTGCCAGGTCAAACAGATGCTGGGCAATCAGTTCCACGTCGTCTTTGCGGTCGGCTTCGCCTGTGATATCCAACACAGTTTTGACAAGACTGTGTCGCCTGTTCAGCACAAGAGTAAGCTCGTCTTCAAACATTCCCGGGGGCATGTTGCCGCCAAACATTTTTGACATCTCTTGCATACGGCGGCTTTGCTCGGAAAGCAGCATCACAGACGATATCTCTTCCGACTTTAGCGGCTCCACTTTGACGTTCAGCTTCTCGTTGGCCAAAATTTCGCGGAACTGTGCTTCCAGGCCTTCCGGCTGGGCGTTTTCGTCTGTAGACGGCTCATCCTTTAGCGCATCGGTAATGTCTGCATCGATTCTGTTAAATTTCACGTCCGGTTCATACTGCTCCAAGTAACTGATAAATGGCGCATCTAAGTTGGTGTGAAGCAGCACCGCCTCCAGCCCCTGGTCTTTGAACATTTGAATATACTGCGACTGAAGCTGCTCGTTGGTTACATAGAACACGGTTTTGCCGGTTTTTTCTGCGTTTTCGGTGGTGAACTCTTCCAGCGTCATGTGTTTTTGCCCTGTGGTTTTGTACAGCACGCTTCCTTTGATTTTCTCGTAAAGGTCGCGCTCTTTGATGCACCCAAATTTGATGAACGGCGCGATATCATCCCAGTAGCCGTTGTAGGCTTCCCGGTCTTTTTTGAACAGGCCGTTTAACTTATCCGCCACCTTGCGCGAAATATAGCCGGACATTTTTTTCACCGTCGCGTCGTTTTGCAAAAAGCTGCGCGATACGTTAAGCGGAAGGTCTGGGCAGTCAATTACGCCCTTTAGCAGCAGCAGATATTCTGGGATTACTTCCTTTATGTTGTCTGCCACAAACACTTGGTTGTTAAACAGTTTTACCTGGCCTTCCATATATTCCAGGTCGTGTTTCAATTTGGGGAAATACAATATTCCCTTCAGCCGGAAGGGATAATCCATGTTAAGGTGAATCCAAAAAAGCGGCTCGTTGAAGTCGGTAAACACCTTGTGGTAAAACGCCTTATATTCCTCGTCGGTGCATTCGCCTGCGGATTTTAGCCACAGCGGGGCTGTGTCATTTATGGGTGTTGGTGGTTCTGGGGTTTCGGATTCCGGTGTTTCTGCATCTTGTGAATCGGCCGGTTTTTCTTTTTCGATGGAGTCGGTAATCTCGTCTACGAAAACCGGGACGGGTACAAATCCGCAATATTTCGCAAGGGTGGCGCGCAGCTTGTGCATATCCAAAAATTCCTCGCCGCTTTCGCCTATATATAGGGTTATTGTTGTCCCGCGGGTGGTTTTGTCGCTGTCGGTCATGGAATATTCAATTCCGCCTTCGCATACCCAGCGGGTGGCCACTGCACCTTCCTGGTATGACAGGCTGTCAATTTGAACCCTGTCGCTGACCATAAATGCCGAATAGAACCCCAGGCCAAAATGGCCAATTATTTCCCCCGTGGCGTCGGTTTGGTCTTTGTATTTTTCCAGAAACGCAGTTGCGCCGGAAAACGCAATTTGGTTAATGTACTCCCGTATTTCATCGGCGGTCATGCCGATGCCGTTGTCTTGAAAGATTATTTGTTTGTTGGCCTTGTCTACCTGCACGGTGACGGCATAGTTTTCGTCACCGGGGATTTGGCCGGCCTGCCCCATGTCTACCAGTTTTTTCAGCTTGGTTATGGCATCGACGCCGTTAGACACCAGCTCCCTTGCGAAAATATCCATGTCGGAATACAGCCATTTTTTTATGATGGGCAAAATATTCTCGCTATGGATTGATAGGTTTCCTGTTTCCATGTTGATTCCTCCTGTTATTGTTTTCTATCCAATGATAACGAGAAAATTCATCTTGTCAAATTTTCAAGGACGCCCGTGTAGCCACAACGGAATTGCCGATAATTTTTACGAAAATCATTCGACAATCAAAAATGTAGAAATACAAATTTGCTTCTTGATTCTGTGATACAATCATGCAGATTCTAATATTTCACCCTATCGACACATATACATATTATCATCGGCTTTTAAGGGGGCAAAAGTATGAACAACAAAAAAACATTTTTGCTTGGGGTTGTGCTGGGCATTGTTATCATGCTAGTAGGAATTTCCGGATATAACACGCTTGACCGGCAGATGCGCTGGGGCGGTGGAATGAATCCCAACAGCAAAATCAGGGAGATATATTCCCTTTTGGACAGACATTCCATCATGCCTTTTGAGAAGGATGTGCTGCTTGAATATATGTATCGCGGTTTTTTGGCCGGGGTTGGCGACCCTTATACCCAGTACCTTGATCTGGAGGCGTTGCACGCGTTCCATGTGCGCACAGAAGGGCAATTTGTAGGCATTGGGGTAAGAGTCGTGGCAGACCCGGAGGACAGAACCGTGACCATTGCCGCTGTTTTCCAAGACACGCCTGCCGCCGAAGCGGGGCTTTTGCCCGGCGACAAAATTGTTGCTGTAGACGGCACAGATGTTGTGGGGCGTCTGTCGGCCGAGGTTATTGGCATGATTCAAGGCCGCGAGGGAACCAGCGTTGAAATTACAATTTTCCGGCCATATGAAAACGAGCGGTTTGACGTAGATATCATCCGCGCCGTGGTGGAAGTCCCCACCATATTTCACAAAGTGATTGAAACCGAAGCAGGCTTGGCCGGTTACATTAGAATAGAAGCCTTCGAGCGGCCAACGCTTTCCCAGTTTGAGGAAGCACTAGACGAACTTAACAGTCACGGTGTCACCGGCATTGTTCTTGATGTGCGAAACAACCCAGGTGGCCTGCTGGATGTAGTGGGGCGCATCACAGACCTGCTTATACCCGAAGGGATTATCACCTTCACGGAAGACGTCAACGGCAACAGGCACTATATTCGCGCCGACGAAGAGTACCTTGGGCTTCCCATGGTTGTGCTAATGAACGCATTTAGCGCCAGCGCATCGGAAGTGTTGGGTGGCGCAATTCAAGACACGGGCGCAGGAACAATCGTTGGTGAACAATCCTTTGGCAAAGGCATTGTGCAAAATTTGCTGTATCTTTCCGACGGCACGGCGATTAAGCTGACGGTGTCGAAATATTTCACACCCAGTGGCACGTCTATTCATGGCATTGGAATCGTGCCGGATGTTGTTGTGGAAATGGACGATTCCCTAACGCGCAGAATAGGCAACCTGCCCATGGACGAAGATGTGCAGCTGCAAGAGGCCATCCGTGTATTGCAGAAACAGGCTCGCTAAAGGAAAAAAACGAGAATTGCTATACCATTAAACACCTCTTTACATTATGCATCTCGTTCATTATACTAGGGCAAAAGGGGAAAATGGGGGCAGCCATGAAAATCGAAAGAGTAAGCGATACTCAAATGAAATTTGTACTTATGAACCACGACCTGGAAGAGCGTGACATAAAACTGGCAGAGCTGTCCTATGCCTCTGGCAAAACGCAGCAGCTTTTTCGCGAAATAATGCAGCTGGTTCAGGGGCATCAAGAGTTTTCTGCCGAGGACACTCCGTTGATGTTTGAGGCTATGCGCGTGGGTGCGGATAGTTTGGTTGTTGTTGTCACCAAAATCTCAAATCTTAACTCACCAAACAAGCGGTTCAACATGGCCAACCCCACAAACAACAACCAACCGTCACCTCCCCATGTCGAAGACGGGACGCTGCTTGTTTTGTTTGATTGCATCGACGATATGGCAACAGCAACAGCCCGGCTGTGTGGGCATTATAAAGGGCTAAGCAAAGTATACAAAATGGACGGCAGATATTTTCTGTTGATGGAAAACGAACCCGCCAGCTGCACCATCAGGGAAATGGAAACGATACTCTGCGAGTTTGGGCACAGGCATGTGTCAAATGTAAT
>Ga0123355_10009671_pt1 | contig 14693 bp, 7 predicted proteins | sample TergutEmb28metaG_3_FD_89872 | JGI IMG/M metagenome (GOLD analysis project Ga0123355, IMG submission 89872) | Embiratermes neotenicus P1 segment gut microbial communities from Petit-Saut dam, French Guiana - Emb289 P1 | ecosystem: Host-associated > Arthropoda: Insects > Digestive system > Gut ...
CGCGCGCGCGCACACACACACACACACACACACACACACTGTAATACGAACACTTCGCAAGCAAATGCGTACTGGCTAGGTTTGATATTCTGTTGGCGATGACAATGAAAAAATGTCTAAATCATGGAGGCGTGTAGGGGGAGTGCAGGTACAGCCCCACTCATTATTAACCTTGGTGCCATATAGTTGAGTGGTCAGCATCACGTCCTGGCCGATTTACCCACAGAACCTGTTGAACAGGAGGCTGGGTGGGTCCTGGAGCCGGTTAGGACGATTTGGAGAAGAGAAAAGCTCTTGTATAACCCAAAAGGATTCGAATCCCGGATCACCCTGACCATAACGTGGTTACTGAACCAAATGAATTATCCGGGCTGCCCGATAATTGTGGAGATCAGTCTGCTACTGAGACGGATATTTAAACGACGCCAGCAGTTTCGAAGATAGTGTGGTGTCCAGTCACACGCTAAGTGATTAGTGATGGACTGTCAAGGTTTTGAAGTGGTATACTAGCAGCGCCATTCCGGTATCAGGTTCCAGGAACTAGAACGAGAACAAAAAACCTTAATCGGGACGGTCGGTGTCCCTTCAGATTTTCGAACCGGGCACAAAACTATAACATTGCGGCCACACCAGCTCGCTCGATGTCACTATTTTTACCGATGCACAATCACAGATAAAAGCCAAACGCGTTTTGGCTTGTGCTACGGCTTCAAAAAGACTACTGGTACTGCGCGTGCCACCAGGTCCAAGTCTAGAATTCTGCTTTTACGCACGAAATATTGAGGTGGACCCTATTCATAGTATCTTCACAACCAACCGTGATCGTTTCACTAAAGAGAATTAAGTGATTAGTTTTAAACTGATAATTACAATTTCCTTTTCTCTTTGTGTTCTTTTACAAGAAATACTAGTTGACGTTAGCATACAAATGTAAAACATCCTATGTATTTACTTGCCTTTACTTGGCGAGAACGAATAAGATGGCTACAGTTCCAGGCACAAAAAAACTGCATGTGTAATTCAGCCGAGCAGTTACCAAATACAGAATAGATTTGTTAGTGGTAATTTCACCTGTTCAGCTCCTCGATTTGTCATACTATTTAATTATATAGTTGATCTAGTCAAAAATTCAACTTTGTTAATTCTGTCTACTGGAGTTGAAAGGAAGGAATAAATATATACTACAATTTTAATAGATATAATTATGTTAATTTTTTTATAAAATCCGGTAAGAATATGTAAAAACACAGTAATGTGATTGAGGAATGTTTTCTTTCTTCACGTTTCCAAAAATTTGATGGAGACAGCTTTCGAACAAAGAACATTTAAATCAGGTTGTTCCAAGGTGTGCTTAAACAAGATGATTAAGCTAACCTCGCTTGATCCATGTCTGGAAGTCCATTTACAACTTTTAATGATGCAAATTTATTTTTTATGTGAACAGCCCCTCCACTCCGCAACAATGAAGCTAGAGGGAAAGAGAAGTCTGAAGTGTGGCAGGCAAAGAAATGGGTTTATCCTGGGATTGATAGCGAAGGGGAGAGGCGCTGCATGTACGTAAAGAACAAGGCTTGCCATGTCACATGAGGGGATTAATTACAGCAGATCTTTGCAACAGCAGACCCACAAAGCAGAGAGGTTCCTCGAGGAAATCTGATCCGGATTTCAGAGTAATTGAAGAAACTGACGTTTACTTCAGCGCTGGAAGTGCGGAACCTACAGAGTTGTCAGAACTGTTCCTCTTGAATGGACAAATGATATGAACGCTTCCTTAAATATTCAAATATAGGTGAAAAATTCCTTCCGAATATCTATTGACAACATGCATTCGCAGTAATACAATTTATTTCACAAAATACGTGATGTTGAATATCACTTCGACTACCGAGCCCATTTCACTCCTTCTTACGACAGGTATCAAGTTAATACCTCTTGCATTGGATTACAATTTTCCTAACTCATGAGAGTCGCTGGCGAGTTCTGCACATATCGATGCCAGAGTTATGCAGAGTTAGTATCACTGTGCCTTGTTTGCCGCGCCATTCGTTTCTGCTTGACTTGAGAGACCGCCGGTGGCTCTCATGGTAGGGGCCCACCTCCTGAATGACGGAGCGTGAGCCACCGGTGGCCCTCATGGTAGGGGCCCACCTCCTAAGAGACGGTGCGTGAGACCACTGGTGGCTCTTATGGTAGGAGTCCACCTCCCGAACGACGGTGCGTGAGCCACGGGTGGCTCTCATGTTAGGGGCCCACCTTCTGAATGAAGGTACGTGAGACCACTAGTGGCTCTCATGGTAGGAGCCCACCTCCTGAATGACGGTGCGTGAGCCACCGGTGACCCTCATGGTAGGGGCCCACCTCCTGAGAGATGGTGCGTGAGACCACTGGTGGCTCTCATGGTAGGGACCCACCTGCTGTGATGGTGCGTGAGCCACCGGTGGCTCTCATGGTAGGGCCATGCGTGAGCCACCGATTTACTTCGTGATAGGCAACGTGATATTTTGTAGAACTGAAACTTTCTGGGATTTGTTTCATAAAACGGCGTAAGTTTTATTCTGAATTCCTGTAGTACGTCGAAAAACTTTAATATACGAATAGAAACATTTTGGGAAACCTTACTCATTTTTTTTTTTTTCACTCTTCTTTGAAAGGTAAATTTGGATCTCAAACACCAGTCGCTACTTTTGGTGACAGCATCCCGTTGTGTATTCTGATTGGTCAAGTGTCATTTTTATTATCGGATAGATACAACTACATACACCTCGTATATTTAGTTCTATTCAATATTACTACATATTTCGGCTCTCCATATCAGCCGTCATCAGGAAGGGCACTGGTACACAAAAAGAATAAAACTGATGACCAGTCGCTATTATTTTAATGTTCCATAATTCGAAAAATCCGAGAGTAGTGTTTCACATACTGCATTCCGCGGAAAACAATAGAGTCGTGAGATGTGTGTAGGAGTTGCGCGAGGAAACAGAGATAATAAGAAAATTTTCCTCGTTAGCTTTAACAGCTTCGCCATTTACGCTGTCGCTGCTTGTTCCACATTCAGCCGCGTGCTGAACTGAGACTTGCCGCGAATACACGTACAGAAACATGGCGCTGGTAGGAAATATAGTGACAGAAATGCTACTGACGGCTCACCTAGACGGGAAGTAAATAAATCAGAAATGTGATAAGTGTATGCGAGCATTTCAAGTGTTACTATGGCGGTATGAATTTAAATTTCATTTGCTTAATTCTGCCACATTATCATCCAGTATATCTTTTGGTTCCGTCTATACATTTGAAACCCCAGAAACGTTCCAATGCCACACAAGTTTTGGAAACGCTACCTCAGATGACGTGGGGCGGGATAGTGTAGTCGGAATAGCGACTTGGTACAGGCTGGACGGTCCGTAGATCGAATCGAAAATTTCCGCACCCGTCCCGACCGGCCCCGAGGCCCACTCAGCCTCCTATACAATGGGTACGGGGTCTCATTCCAGTAGGTACAGCGGTCAGGACGTGGTGATGACTGCTCAACCCCATCTAACGCCGAGGTCAGAAAAAGGACAGAGCTATACCACTACTCCCCCTCTGCCCTTTCATTGCCTATTCTAGGGTGAACCACTTTTAGCTTCTTTACTACAGGTAATAAAATTACAGCGAATCAGATGACGTGAGGGTTGCTGCCACACACTTTCTGACAGTTGAAGGTAGACAAATAGGTTTGACAGAAAATTCGCCCCCAAAATTGATGCAAAAATGGCAGCGGATTATTGCTGCTGTGAATGAACTGTTTCAGCCACTAAGGTGTCGTGTTTAACTCTTCGTCCGCGTTACATGAAACAAAAGTTTTTAACACTCAACAATTATAGTAATTTAAGATGCAATATTTGACATTCTTACAGCTTTGTTGTTGAAGGCTCAAGTCACGTGAATGTTAAGCCGTGTCGATTGGTAAATACGGAAGTTTCGATGTTTTGCTGACCGTGCATCTCAGTACAGTCTTAGTAATTAACCAACTTAATGCACAAATTCTTGGTTTATAATAAGTTTATTATGTGCCTCTACATGTTTCGAGCACTATGTGCTCGAAACATGTAGAGGCACGGTCAGCAAAACATCGAAATTTCCGTATTTACCAGCCGACACGGCTCAACATTGCACAAATTCTTGTTTTATAATAAGTTTATTATATGCCTCTACATGCTTCGAGAACTATGTGCTCATCATCAGGAGGTCAAAACTGTATTATACAGCACCTGGTATCATCACACCTGTAGGAGGCCGTCCGGTGCACAGGTTGAGTCCTCTCTCAACCTGTGCACCGGAGAGCCACCTATAGGCGTGACGATACCAGATGCTGTATAATATAATTTTGACCTCCTGATGATGAGCACATATTGCTCGAAACATGTAGAGGCATATAATAAACTTACAACAAACAAGAATTTGTGCATTAAGTTCGTTAAATACTAAGATTACTAATACGGACGTTGCGGTGGAGTTGAAACGTCATCTTCAGTTTCAAGAATTACTGAAGATGAAGGCACTGCAGTCCTTCAAGACGTGAGTCACTATTTACCGACTGACAGGGTGTAACACTGCACAGCCCTTGGGTCGTCATATCCAACTAAGACCTTAGCGATATTTCATTACTTGCAATTTGACTTCCTACGTGCACTACTGCAACACGATTATGTACAGAATAATCACGCTGGAACCTTTCCAAACCAGGGTAGTAATACAATACGTCAACTGCTGAGAAACAAATTTCCCCAAATAAAAGCAATGTAACACATGTCTGAAATTTCCAAGTTTTTATATTGAGGATTCACAATGCAGTCAATGTACGTATAACGTAACAATGAGGTGCGGTAGTGAAACTATTGTTGCAGTGGATAAGCAATAAGTATTACATAATCTGAGTGTGCATTTGTGGCCTTAGGTATTCAGCATGCAATGCGCATGCGCCGTATTGTCTTGTGGCCTGCCCGGCTCTACAATATCTTTCCACATTATATCATAAATGGCAAGAATTTCGAAAAAAAAAAGTCATTGAATAAAAATGTTTTTGTTTTTAATTTTCTCTACAAATTTTGTCCGAAAAATTTTCATTCTAATAACTGAGAGAGATATGATAAAAAAAAAATTACGTACGTTTTCATGTAAAGTACCCATTATTCTTGTCATATTTTAATGAAACTTGAATTTTCTCGACACATTTTCTACAACTACTCAAATACCAAATTTTATGAAAATCCGCCCAGTGCAGCCGAGTTTTTCCATGCGGACCGACAGAAGGAAAGACATGACGAAGTTAGTAGTGGCTTTTCGCAATTTTCCGAACGCGCCTAAAAATGCAATATCTTTCGTTACATAAGACGATACATGTGTAAGGCACACCTGTAATTGGCAACACGTGTAAGGCACATCCTGTACTTAGAAACATAAGGCACACCTGTAATTAGCAACGTGTTTTGCGCGTACAGTAGAGTTTGACATTCCAGTATCAAGAAGCAGGGTGATTTTTGGCAACATTTTGTACGGAAAAAAAGCGTCTTATGAGGCCGGAAGTAGAGTGTAGCGCCCTCGTAATTCAGCCGACTAAACCAGTTGCCGTGCAGGACGCAGCTGGTGCTACGGCTGTGTTCTGTCACCATATGGAACATCAGAATGAAGGACCAACCTTCCGTCGTCATTTATATATGCTTACTTAACAAATCTCGTTAGCGGCAAAGAAAAGCAAAATAAATAAAATAACCATTTTCACCATTCTATGGGCTGGACGGTCCGGGGATCGAATCACGGTGGGGGCGGGGCGAGGTTTCCCGCACGTGTCCAGACCGACCTTGGGGCCCACCCCGCCTCTTACACAATAGGTACCGGGTCGTTCCCGAGGGTAAAAGGGCCGGGACGTTAACCACCCACCCTATCTAGCGCCGAGGTCAAGGTAAGAGTAGAGCTATACCTCTACTGCTCCTCTGTGCCTTTATGGCATGTTCTAGGGTAAAGTCTACCTTTACCTTTACCTTTATTTTCACCGCTACAAGGCGTTTACATGAGAAAACCAGAGCGAATTTAATTTGCCTATTATTATATCAGATACAGCGCTGTAATTTTAGGGTTTCAACGCCTAAAGACAATGAACAACTACGTGCAGTTTGAAAATAGTGTGCAGTAGCTGAATGTGTCTGTGGGTCTCTGCTGATGTTTTACATTAACAGTCGTTCACTGCCACTACAGCAGTCAATAAAGTGTGATGAAGTCCCCATGAGTATGACGTGGGTGTGGTTGTAATGGTGGAGTAGGGGGGTTCATTCATAAATTGACTCCCCTTTCAGGCTGCAGTGGAGAGAAAAAGTGACAGAAAAGTGAGGGGTATATGGTAGTGGGGGCATTCAGTGCGAGAGGAAATAGGGAGGAGGGGTTAATGACCACATGACAAGGGAAGGCTGGGGAAGGTTGTAACACACTGACCTATATTCTTACTTGTAGGGGATCAGCTGGCAACTCCGTCGTTACAGCGACACAGTGGATACAAATTAACGTTTCTACTCGCACAGGATCGCAGGTAACTTCAACGGTCTGGAGTGCTATTCAAGAAGGAACACACAGCACTGAGCGTAACGTCATCCGACGGCAGTGAAATTCATTTGCAGTACGCCTGATTAAAAGCCTGAAGATAAATACGGAATTAAAGTAAAAAGTTTGAAATCACAACAGGGTTAGCATGCTCTTAAGCCGCCTGTGGTCTTAAGACAGCTCGTACACAGAGACCGATGGTTTAAAACCTTCTGAGGAAAATTTTCTGTATAGTGTTATCCAGTATGGGCAGACGATGCTTCAGATAAACAAAAGGATATCTTCAATAAAAAAGCAATCCCTGTACAGGCATCGACAGACCCCTAGGTCTGCAGAAGGTTGAGGCTCTCGGAATTTCCAGACAATCGGTACATGAAGGTGGCAATGTCATCAGCCCTACGCACTGGCCGTCTTTACTGCTTCCTCCGCCTGGTACTTATTTTCTGTTAGAGGCTGAGTCGACTCCAGTTCTATAGAGCGGCCGGAGTATTATGTCAGTGAAAAATTCCAATGGCTCCATCGGGAATCGGCTTGTGGCGCAGTGCCGCAACTATCTGCGCCACCGCATGCCCGTATATTTAGGAGATGATTAAGAACTGGAACAGCCTTAATGGTCCTACAGAATTGGGCCTGAAGAAGTTCGATTTCAGACAAGCAATAAGAACTCTCTTCTCACTGTAAATGTAGCCACTTCGTATTTGAACTTTAGTCACTTTGTTTAGAAATATAAAATCGGAATGGGATTAATGATTAGCAAATAATTTATCAGCATTTTAAGCATTTAAAACGCTAAGAATATTACATAGCAAAGTGACGTGTTATTGGGTACTTGTTGGTAGGTAAACTACAAGTCGTCTCACGAAATGTGTCAAACAAAATACTCTTTCTCACTATACAATTTTATGTTGCATACAAAGAAACTGTATTATAATTTTTTTATAAAACATAAATTTTATTTCAACTTCAAGTTGCTAATACATTGCACTATGGAGCAGAGACGACAATAGATCGACATAGACCGAAATTAAGTTCCGGAATAATAAGTTTCGTTAATGTCTGTTGACTTAAAGTCAAAGTTACAATAAGTACTTGAACAGATGGAGCCAGCCTCCTCTTCGCGTAATTCTTACAAACAACCCAAGAAATGTTCCCATTTCGTACTTTTCTACGTACTTTCATCACAACACGTAATTACAACTACACAGATTCCTCAATATTTGAGTTCGGATTCACCGACTAATTTTTCAAAAACTAATTTTAGGCCCCATTCATCCACTCAGAAACCCGCAGTTCTGAGCACGGACTGCCCAATCCCCTGCCTCCCGAATATTTTCCTACATTAATTTTTTTAGCGACCTTGTTAACTGCTACGGTTCTGTAGCGTCGGTGGTAGATGAATGAGTATGGCAAATTGGTAGAATGATACTAGCAGACAAAAACCAAAATACCCTGAAAACCCCTCTTAAAGTGCCACTCTTTCCACAACAAATACCATATGGACAGGCTACGGTTTGTAGCTGGGCCTCCGTGGTACAGACCAACGGCTAACCTTCCCTTTACCGTCTAGTAACATTTCCGCTTTTATTACGTCCTACGTGCAGGTCCAATGTTCGTTACGAATATTTATGGCACATGGGCAGCATGTCAATCGGCTGAATACCAGATCTCGGATTAGTTTTAATAGTTCGAATCCAGAATGGCGAATTCAATTCTTCAGTCCGTCCAGAACTGTGGGAACCTTCCAAGAAGTAAGTAAGACTTCCCACACATCGTATGACATAAGACATATTTTTTCAGGGAAACATAACCTGAACATGTGACGGAGGGTAGTACAACAACGGAACAGAGTAAAGACAATATAAACGAAAGCTATTGTGAATTAAGACCAAATAGTCACTTAAATATTCTTATGCCAGACACCTTCAAACTGCCCTCCCCTCCTGTTGTATTTGTGCTTCTCCTTTTGAAAATAAAAGGAAATATTTCATTTTCAATTAAAATCGAAGGCAAGATTCACTTTTTATAAAAGTTTAGGATAATATGTAAAAGTAAAAATTCTAAAATAAAAAAACTGTCTTGACTCTTAAGCTTTGCTATCACTACTTTCCTCCTCCTCGTCCTCCTCCTCGTCCTCCTCCTCCTCCTCCTCCATAATCAAATTCAACATAAACATTATCTATATCATCGTCATCAGCACTGATGCTAGTCACGAAATGGAGCTGGTTTAAAATGTGTCAGTAATCACTAAAGATCTGATGAGTGAAAAGCGACATAACTTCAAATTATCGGAGACTTCTTTCTGTCTTTATCGTTTACTTTATCACCGACACCAACGCCAGACAATCCGTAGATGCCAAGCATAAGACCCACTGCCATCCAATGAAATATTTAAATCATAGCTAGTGCATTTATCGAACGGAAGTTGGCTGCGTACAAAAAAAGGACACAAAAAATGTGATAGTACGGTTCGCCAGCGGACGGAACGGTGCTGGCTATATTGGCCACACATAGCACCGCAGAGGAACACAGAAAATCCCAGCCTTGGGATAGCACACAGCGTTTGAAACCCATTTGTCTTCTGGATACAATACAGAACCAATCACAGGGACAACCACTCTTATCGCCAAATAAACATCCACAGAATTACCAACCGCAGCTAGTGGTTGGATCGACGTACCAGTTAGTCACAAAAGTGATATGATGCAGGAGACGCGCACAACAACAACGGCCATTAATGTTCCATAAAAACATTCAGTGATAAGCAGAATTACATTGCTTTAAAGCAGCGACATTAACTTGTATACATGTAGCACGAAATATATTTTTTCTAATATCCACTGACTTTGAAATTAAAATGAGAAGAAAGGAAAAGAAAAGTGCGAGTTCTTAAGACCACTAATACAGAAGCAAGTGTGAGGGTTGCCACAGATCGGAAATAGTTTCTGACAGCAGTTAGCCGGCATAAGAAAATGCAGTAAATTTCTCACTGAGGCAAGATGAAAGCATTCCGAGTAATCTGGTTCCACGATCACGGTACTCATCTCTCTTAGAAAGGGTTCTGCGTGGGTCTGCAGCCGCTCGCTTGCTGGTATTGCAGGTTCCAATCCCACCGGGGGCATGGATGTCTGTCTGTTGTGAATGTTGTGTGTTGTCAGGTAAAGGTCTCTGCGACGGGCCGATCCCCCGTCCAGAGGAGTCCTACCGACTGTGTATGTGTCATTAAGTGTGATCAGATACAACAATAACCCTATACACTTACAATGAGTAAGTAGAATAAGTTAGACTAATAAATATTAATGGCTGAGATATTGTCATGAATTGACAAAAGCTACGATAGATGTCAATCACAACAGTCGGTATCTCAACCGGACATCAAACCCGTGGCCTCCAGGATACAAATTTACATAGCGTTACGGCTACATCAGCTTCCTCGGATCATCACATCTGAAGAATGCTCAGCTACTGCTACGCCTTCCGCTTTTCCGCTCACATCGAAAGCCACAAGCATTTAACTTTATAATCGTATTAACTGTCTCTTAGAAATACCTAAATAAAATGGAGTTATATTTTCATGTGAAGCAATGAAATTACGGAAGATCTGGAAATGTTTTAAATATGGGGCCAAGTGGGTGCGTATTATAGTCTCAAATAGCCTGTATTTTATGAAAGTAAGATGTCCGCTAGTATTTCGGCTACTTGGCATTTTATGTAGGAGAAGAAGAACATTTCCAATTTAATTTCTTAGCAGTTTTGCAAATGTACAGGTATACTGCAGTAACGCGGCGCCACCCCCCACCGCCACCCCACCTAGCGCCTCTCTGATCCCGTATTGCGGGAAGTTGTAAAAGTGACATCACTCAATAGGATTATGGCTGGAGGCTGCAGATCTTATGCCAATGCAATTCCTCCTCAAGCCTCCAACCTCGTCTTTAGTTTCCTAATGTCCCACAAGAGGCCACTAAACGTCGTGAAGGAAAGCCGTTTTTCATCTTTTTATCACCATTCAGGATAAAAGTTGACTTTCCTTTTTGTGGTGGTTAATACGGTGACAACTGGAAACTGGTTTATGTGCCAAAATAATGGATTTGCCTTAATATTTTCAGAGGAATTGCATTAATTTTTGAGAGAAATTTGTATAAAAACCGCAAACTTAAATTCCTGTATTTATTCAGCAGTACAACTGTGCGGTGCAGATCTGCTGCTCGTGACGTATTCTGTCCACTAGACACACTTCCTCGTGTTATAAGAGGCCATGCTCTTCTGCTAATCAACCAGATATACACAGATAAAGTCAATAAAAACACAACACTTTATTTTATATAAAATATTACTTACAATATTCACTCACGACAGGTTTCAGCACACAGAAGTGGCCTTTCTCAGTTAAACTGAGCGATTTTACTGTGTGACGTCATACTTGATGGAAAAACTGAGTAAACTGCGCAGTTTTGACAGGCAATAGCGCAAGCCTCAGAACTGTCCTTTCCAGTCGCCATTAACACAGAGAACTGCGCAGTTCAATCAGGGTGTCCCACAGTTTCCTCAGTTTACCTGCCGACGCCACGATGGCATCAACTCAAGACACTCAACAGAACTTACAAAAAAGCTGAAAAACCTGATTGGAAACCTGTACTATGCCAGAGAATATTCAGTTCTGTTTTTCGTGCAGTTTTTTTACACAGTTAAACTGCACAGTTTAATTTAGAGTGCATGGTGACATCAGCACTGTTATTACTTGAAATGAACCTCTTTCTTCTCAATACTACTTCACTAGTACCTACATTGTTGTATTGTCTCTCTTGAGGATGGCCGCTTCAGGCATTGAGTACTTTGTAGGTGTCATTTCACTTACAATTAAACTTTTAAAGCCTGTTGTTTACGTGATGCACCAACAGGTTTAACATTCAACAACTGTACGCTCTGCCTACACTGTATTTATGTGTTTTGTATTCATCTGAGAGCAAACAGCGACTTGTGCCACTTACAGAATAAACTGATTGGTTTTATAACCGAGATGAAAAGTGTTTACTGCGCCGTAAGAACTGGGTCTTTAAATAAAAGAGTCTACGCTTCGCCTTTAGTTGGTTAAAGTGTTGTGGTTTTCACTGACTTCACCTGTGTGTGTATCAAATATCTTCGTGTGTTTTCTAATTAAGTTATTGGTACAGTCTATGCAAGAAGTGTTCCCTGCAACTAAGCGCGAAGCCACGAAGGCTTATGGGAATAGATTTTTCGTTGCTTTTAATCCCCTTTCCTCTGCCACAAAACTGACTCCAAAAAGGTCACGACTCCTTCCTTCCTTGCATTTTCATTTCCATAGAAGTCAGATATTTGTAGACCCGGTAGCTCAGTCGGTATAGCGACCGAGCTACGGGCTGGACGCTCCGGGATCGAATCCCTATGGGGACCAGATTTTCCGCACCCGTCCAGACCGGCCTTGGGGCCCACCCAGCCTTCTGTACAATGGATACCGGGTCTTTCCCGCGGGTAAAGAACGGAAGGGGCGTGCTGCTGACTACTCACCCCCTTATAGTGCCGAGGTCATGGAAGAGTAGAGCTATACCTCTACCCACCCTCTGGGCCACACCGGGCCTGTAACGGGATCACTTTACCTTTTTCTTTTAGAAGTCAGATATTTAACAGTACATGATCCATGCGACAGGAAAACACCTTTAAAATGATCGAGAATCTAAGAACCGATACGAAGAACAGAGTATCTGCACAACTCCTCTCTCGCCCCACTCCATCTTATTTGCCATTTCAAATTACACCTGGAAAAGAAACGCCTCAAATTTAATGGACATTTCTTAATTTTACACAACAAAGACTACAGTCTCATTGCCGGTTGGAGTTGCAAATTCCCATTATAATTTTCAACTTCTAGAGTTTGTTCTCAGGTGTCAGATTTTGAAGAAGCAACATTTAATTATCCACAATGAATTAAACGGGCCTCTAACTGAGCTTTGAAATTTATTTTGTAACACCCAGGCAGCCAAATTATGCAATTTATTTAAAACCAGATTATTTAAAAGCACTTGTGTTTATCTGTGTGTACACATGTAGATAAGAAAATAAACAATAAACAAACCCGTAATTATCTCTTCTTCTTACGCCGCTGAGCAATTTCGTCTCTCTCTTATATAAAGACCTAAGTGAGGGTGCTCAAGAACGGGCTGCTGATGGAACATTTGTATGCAAGAGACATTACGATGAACACATTTATATGATCGGGATATTCAAATTTTAATTCTTCGCCAAAAAATATTAAGGTTATCAGATCAGGAAAGATAAGAGAGAGAGAGAGAGAGAGAGAGATATGCATGCAGAATGCATGGCGAAGATGAGAAATTAATATAAACTTCCTTTCTATAGTCCAATGGGAGAACTACTTCGCGGGTATAGGTGCGTATAGGAGAAAAATAAGGCACTAAAACGAATCTTACCGCAAGAGGATGTCATAGTGTGAAATGGATTCAACTAGCTAAAGATGTGGCCCAGTGCCAGACTCGTGTCAACAGGAAAACGAAGACAAAAATTCAAATTTTCTGGTACGTAACACCGTGAATTTGTGGCGCTTATGGGGGAGGAGAGAGGTGTGCACACGGTTCTAGTGGGGGAAACCTGAGGGAAAGAGACCATTGGGGAGACCCAGACGTAGATGGGAGGATAATATTAAGCTGGATCTTCGGGAAGTGGGAGGGGGTGGAGACTGGATGGAGTTGGCTCAGGATATGGAGAGATGGTGGGCACTTGTGAATACGGTGATGAAATTTCGGGTTCCATAAAGTGCGGTGAATTTCTTGACTAGCTGCAGAACCAGTTAGCTTCTCAAGAAGGACTCTGCTCCATGGAGTAAGTAACACTGTGAATTTTGGTTTCTAGCTCTCCAAGTTTAGAACGATCATACTGCCTTCTTCTTAAAGGTCAAACCGTCGTAAAAAAAGAGTCTGGACTGCGCCCCATCGGAACGTCGGGAACTACAAACCCTGTGACACGGCGTCATATCCCGGTAGATGCGAGTTTTCAGCAACACTACCGCGAGAATCTCATTGGCTTGCTTATGAGGGGGGGAGCGGGGAGGGGGGGGTAAGCGGGATCTTGCACCCTCAGGCTATCTGCTTCTCAGGATGGACTCTACTCCATGGAAGTGGTCACTCATTCTGCCGGAATAAGAGATGTGTGGGCTGCCACATGGTTGGATGTTATTCGATTCACGTCTTAGCATTTAACTTCAGGTCTCGTTCTATTGACAGGTCATCAGGCAGCATATCAATCGATGATCGTGACATCAGAGTCATCCTCTAGAATCAGTATTCAAATCCATATTACTCAATCAGCAAGTGAAGTACGCAAAACCAGCTGTCATTTGAATCACAAGCCCACACTGAAATTCTACATTCAATTTGAAGTCACGATGTATTGTTCAGAAATACTTTGTGAAAAAGATAACAAAGTTGTGCAGTATGTTTTATTTTAGGCATGAATTATTTAACGAAAATTTGACACACACACACACACACATATATATAAAGGTAAAGCAGTCCCGTTACAGGCCTGGAGTGGCCCAGAGGGTTCCAGGAAGATAAGGTTTCCAGATTTCATGACAACAGCACAGGATGGTGGTAAGGTCGTCAGCCTCACGCACCGGCCGCCTTTACCCCCAGGAATTGCTCCTGGTACTCATTTCTGTTAGAGGCTGAGTCGACCCCGGGGTCATAGTGCGATCGGAAGGATTTTATGTCAATAAAAAATATATATATATATAAATTATGTGGCATCTAATGGGTAAGAGAAAGAAAGACTGATGCTGCTGTATGATACTGCCCCTGCATTTGTTGGCAGATCTGAGATTAGCGAAGTTCCTCAAGGTAGAAGAGACGGAATTTGGTTGTGTCTTGACAAGTTAAGTTTATTGCAACTTTACATTATCAGAAACCCTAAGAGCTGACTACAGCTTCTCTTATGCTTATTGGACCGTGCATCATCTTGATAGTTTAATAAAGAGAGACCAACTTGATGTCACTTGCTTTATTATTTCATTATTTAATGCTCAGCATGTTTCGGATGTTAATACATCCATCCTCAGGAGCTTGCGACTTATTTGTTGAGTTATTTCA
>Ga0123355_10009672_pt1 | contig 14693 bp, 8 predicted proteins | sample TergutEmb28metaG_3_FD_89872 | JGI IMG/M metagenome (GOLD analysis project Ga0123355, IMG submission 89872) | Embiratermes neotenicus P1 segment gut microbial communities from Petit-Saut dam, French Guiana - Emb289 P1 | ecosystem: Host-associated > Arthropoda: Insects > Digestive system > Gut ...
CACCCCCTACATCTTTTTTATACATTCAGACAAGAAAATTTACTGCATTTTTAAGACATATTGCATAATATCTGTTTCATTTTCCAGAAAATATTGTTATTCATAAGTATATTTTTCTCTTTATAATTACTCTTTTAAAATAATATGATTGCATAAACCATGTGCAATAACTTAAATACCAACCCAGTTGTTTAAAGGTTAAAGCAGATCATATCTCTGGCTACCAAAGCATTTCAGTGATTTACATGTTCTTGGGCAGGACAATGGATGTGAACCTTAACAATGAGCAATACAAACACAACATGCCACTGACAATGGAGCTGAACCCACAGCAAACTAAACACTATAAGAGGACAGCCTTTACACAGAAAAACATTAAATGGAGATTCCGCTAATATTTTCATGCTGATAAATAATAAACATTTACTCCTATAACAAAGTGACAGAACAAAGTCCTACCACACTGTGTGGTAACACAACTACAGAGTATATTTTTAATTTTGTCCCTCAGATAGTGGCTGTTGAGGGAACTTCACCACACACTAAGCCTGCATCCACAAGTAACTGACAGCATGTCTGTCTGCTGCAGTTCAACTTCCCTTATATAGCAGAGTCACAGAGTGCTGACTCTCGGCTTCAGTGTAAACAACCACTAGCTGAAATGTATAAATTACTGTGAAAGGAGAGAATCCTTCATATTCATAATTCAAGACTGCAGCATGCTATAGCAAAATTCATTCCACAGCTGCTTACAATTAAACCAACAGAAAAGAACATGTCTGCACCTTCTAACTTGCTTCAATACAGACACCAACACAAACTACTAAACACTGCAATTGCAACGAAACATGCATCTGTCATTATGATGCAAAAACTAAACAGCCACCTGTGTAATAAAAAGTATCTTTTATGAAATTTGAGGTTCTCAAAGTAGCGCAGATGAAGAATCCAGTCCCCAGGATGACACCATGTAGGTAACACAAGGGTATATTTGTAGGAACTTGCTGCCTCCATCACCAGAGCAGTCCATGAACTTCTAGGACTGTTCTGTTGAGGACTTTAAAACAGTTGGTGTTACAGGTCTGCTGACAGATGAAGTTCTAACAACCCATTACCTTGGTGCTAACTACAGAGGATATTCTGTGAATGTGCGTCACTATATTTACAACTGACCAATTACCTTGGTGGTATACCACACAGGGTAGTCTATGAATCTCAGGCTGTGTATAAGCACACCTGTGTATTACACTGCTATCGGTGCAACGACTGGAGAAGTACGCGTTTATGATCCACAGTTTTCCTTGATGCAGGCCGCACTGGAACCAGGGTGCGGGTTCCATTGAAACTCGCCAAACGAGTAACTTTGTATTCTACGAGTGTACTAACCTCTTTTTCGGGTGTCCAGAGATCTTCTGTGTGGAGTGTTCCTAGACACACGAAGCAAACTTTTGCCAGGAGAACTCAACGCATCATCCAACAGAAGTATCGACTTTTCAAGATCCGTACGCGGAGTTCTCTTGGTAGTTGTACTTGAGATCCTTGGTGAAAATTCCATTTTCTATTGTACACTGATGCCATCCAACAAAAAACTAAGTTTACGTGGATTATGGGCGAGATGCCTGAAATATAATAGGAAAGTAATAAACGTTCTTACCGCCCTTAACATTCGTGCATACAAGACAATGTAACGTTAAGTAAGAAATGAGTACCTATAAACAAATACACGCGAACTATGCAAGCACACTATTCCGTAAAACCAATTTACACTCCGAATCAACAAGCCGCCAAAGAAACAGAACCACCGATTATCTACCTAACAACACGGATAAAGTTACGCAGTACACCATGCCTGACACCGCTTGTCACTGACTACTTATCGTCAATTAATGAAACAATGCCGTATCCTTACTATTATTTACAAAATTACAACTTTCTATCATCTTTGTCCTGGCCTCCCAGTATCGCTCATATTCCGTCTTATTAGATGATGCAGTACGATGTCTTAGACGGTTTCTATCCATGGGTTCGTGGAGGCTGCATAGCGTGCAGTAGGGGTCACGGCGGATTCCAATGCGATGGAGATGTGTACCCAAGCAATCATGCCCAACGCACAGTCGGAACTCTGCAACTGCCCTTCTCCTAGGCCAGTCTGTTACCTTGGATATTTCTTGCGTCCACGGTTTATGGGATAGTCTTGTCTCTAATTCGTGTCTGTATGCACTTCGTAACACCTGCTTTAAATGTAGTTTAAAGTAGATCCACCTCCTAGTGGTGTACCCTGGGCAACGTTCTGTACGGCTAACTGATCTACAACTCTGGCATAGCGACCTAACTAATTAATTCGCATTATATTATATCATAGACAATAATGATACTGTATTCTCAACAGTGGCACTTATTGAAGTCGTAGACAGCATGATCGCAAAGTCTTGTACTGTTCGACATGATTAGGAAATTTTGTGTAGATGAATCATACGCGGTATCATCGGGGCAGTGGAATGGCTACCACGGTTCAAAAAGGGACCACTGACTATAACAGAGGGACAGCCTAAACAGGAACCTTAGTCCGTCTCAAATGTCTGATTCTCGTACGTCACGGAATACTGTACACAGGGAGCTGTCGACTAGTACTACAGTATCGCCACACTTGGCAGACTGCAACATCGTTGCCCACACAACTGGAGAAGACCCATCTCCCGTTATCTTTATTTCGGAGACGTGTTTAATAGAAACTAGCAGCACCGACTCAGATGACTGTGACCTAAATGTCGTTTCTCGACACCAGAGGACTCTGTTTACTCAGACGGTATTCAGCGACTGGACTCTGATCTTCGATCATTTTCGGCGCGTTTGCAAAATCGCGAAAAGCGCTGCTGTTTTTTATTTTAGTACACACACCCTTTTTCACCAGAGTCCCAGTGTCCTTTATGCGGGCTTTGAACTACTGAAGACAGTTTTTTGGCCTGGTACACGAGATATGGATTGACTTATATCACACGACGCCTGGCGGAAGGATCAGCGGAGAAGCGGCAATTGCCTGGCCACCAAGGTCACCAGATTTATCACATTGGATTTTTTCCTGTGGAGATATGTGAAAAACCTCGTCCACAAGGTCAGAAACCACGATCTTCAACAGTTGCAAGTCCGCATAAGGAAGGCTGTATTTACGGTAACTCACAACATGCTTCAAAACTCGTGGGCAGAGGCTAGCATCATCTGAAAACTTATTGTGCAACCAGTGGTGCCCATAATGAATCCACTAGGGTAGGATGAGTCATAACAAATTTGGGAGTTTTCGTTTGTAATTATGCAAATCGAACTCGGTACAATGAAGAGATTTCGAGATACAAATATTTTTATTTTGATACTCTTCATCCGGATTCTCTGTACTTATATTACCACAACTGTACAAGATTGGTCTATTTCATCATTTAATTAAAGAAGCACATGTTTAAATTCACACCAAAAAAGTAGAACAACAAAAATAAAGTTTCCCGGTTTGACTTTGATACTCCCCATTTGATATCTCGAACACATAGTTCAAGAGATATATCCTACATGAAAACTCTGTGATCGATTGCCGCCAAGAATGTAGGCCAAATCACAGAAAAGGTTGCGAGACGTATATTGTCCGAAAAACGTAAACGTCTGAAACAAATTATCAAAGGAATTTTAAATTTTCTCCTATTCGAGAATTGTGTTTGTAGGAACATAAACATGAAATCTACTGTCATATTCCTTTGAAGGAAGTTAAAGGTGAATACAGCAGACTTATACAAAGAGCCGGGTTCTCGTATTGCTGTGGTAAAATACAAGAAGCTGGTTATATCACTGCAATAAAGCTAATTTTGTAATAGGGTCTCTGTGCGCAAACCCTCTTCAAATTACGTGGACCTTTTTTTTAATGCTGTAAACCCAGCTACAGTGTTTAGATAAAACTCTCCGGTTTAGAGAATATTTTATAAAGGGCACAGTTTCAGATGACCAAATACATACAAATTTTAATAAACTATCAAGTTGACGGAGTATATGAAGCTTATAAATCATTCTGGTAAATAATGAACTGCACTTAACCGCGTTAGGCAATGAAAAATAACACATCGATTACCCTATTATAAGCATCTTCCATACGGAGCATGGGATTTGGGAGGCCCAGGGAAAGCCTGTCTTAGCCTCAAAGGGCTAGCTCGAAGTAGAACCCATGGTTTAACCTTTTGGCGCCGGAATTATTTTTTTTTTAAATTTAGCACACCTTGTATATAAAATGTGAATAAAACAGGAACCAAATATGTTAGAATTATGAAACAAACTGCATTTTGAAGAGAAAGAAACGGAGAGTATATACCGTGTTTAAAATATTTAGTACTTATATTTGTTGAATAAATTTATATAATGCAAAGTTTAGAGGATAGGGGTGCTGTACGACCACTATAGGGGTCGTTAGGCGTCAAAGGGTTAATTTACAGTGGCACATAAAATGTTCCCCACACACCAGGAGTCCATAGATTTGCCAGAAAAATCTAGGAGTTACTTAAAAAATTTAGGAGTCGGAAGAGTGACACGAAACAACTTTCATATTAAGGTACCATAACTATTAGTATCACGACGCAAAATTTTGTACCTTGCGCTACCTGGTGCCTGAGAATTGCGCACGGCTGTCTTAAACTGTGGAGGTAGTGCATAAGAAAACGTTATTTAAAATATTAGATTTCAAGTTAGGTGAAAATCATTTTCTTATAAATATTTGCAATGCTAGGAGATGAACGTAATGCAGAAGGCGTATCTTTTTGGATGAAATTTCTTTACTTCCGTACGAAAAGCAGGCTACAAACAGTTGGAACTTTCTACATGGGTCATGTCACATTACAAAGGGCGCATTATGACTTGTTTTGTAATTACTTTTAACCTTAGGTACTGCGCTATCATCAGCGACGTCAGCATTCCACATTAAAAACGTCACACTATACAGTACGGGGAGTAAGTTGCATCAGCCTAATGTGTATAGGTCAAGTTTTCGAAAAAAAAAGTGTATGTGGTAAAAGAGTTTTTTTTTACGGGAGATGGGACTGTCACTGTCCATGACAATTTTAGTGCACAACGCATGTAAATTAATTCCATAAACCCTTTCTGTCCGATCATACATAAGTCTTGAGAGATACACCAAAGAAATGCATGCAAACTTTTAGTCCGGAAAGCTAAAGAAAGAGAAAAATTGGGAGACGTTAAGACGTAGGCTTATGCAAACGGGTCATGAGATGTGCCAGCGGTGGACTGTCATAAACACGGCATGATCTTTCGGATTTCGTAACGGATGGGAAATTGTTGACCCACGGGCCGACTACGCGTGTCTCAAGTAACATTCTGCTGTATAAAGCCAGTTTAACGCTTGCTTGAATTACTGAAATATATTTTGAATTTCAGATGTCACACATCGTGGTCGAATGGTAAGCTCTGATTCTTTGTACATTGGAGGTCCGGCATTCAAATTTAAGTTGATAGATTAACTAGCACTCTTGGTTATTTACCTCAATCCTTGGGGGTTAAAGCTTTAAAGAAGGAAAAATCCTTCCTACCTTATTCTTTCTATTCATCATTCACAACGTTTCTTCCATTCCATGGTGGAACAGAAGACTTCTTACATATTATTTAGTCAAGTTATAATTGCATATGAATTTAGTTACTGGAAATCGAATTAACCTAAGTTAAAATATTATCTGGTGCTTTTGTTGATAAGCCTAACTGTTAATTTTTTTTATAATTTTTCAAATGCGAAAGATCTGACAGCGCTTACTTCTACATTGGAATCAGCATTAATTATCTACAACAGATATTCACCACGCTCAGAAAAAGACACTTTAAAATTTCATACAAGTCAGTATTTAACAGTACTCCAAAACAGTAAACGTTCAGATAAACGAATTATTTATAATTTGTCTTGTATGGCAGTGCAATGTAATTTCTTTACTTTCAGGTTCGTTCATTCATCCGTAGTCTGTTTTACGACAGGTCCATAGCCTCTTCTAAAGTGAGTTTTTCCACAGAGTGCGATCCAGTACTTCCTTTCGCAATTTTCACTTACCACTCGTTTCCTTAAGGTCATCCAGTATCCGCTTATATCTCCTTCTTCGTCTTCCCATCACTTCTATCATTCCCTCTATCTTTCCTTCAATAACGTGTTTTAAAAGACAGTTCTCAAGTAAGATGTGACCCATCCAGTTAGCCTTCCTTCTTTTCATCGTATGTAGGATATTCCTCTCCTTCTTCACTCTGTGCAATACCTTTCCGTTTTTCACACGATTGGTCCCACTGATCTTCTGCATCCTTCTGCAGCATCACGTTTCAAAACTTTCCGGTATTTCTGATCTATTTTCCGAAGTGTCCATGTTCCACCATCATACAAAACCACGTTCCAAACGTAGCATTTTACTAGTTTGCTCCCTAAACTTAAGTCCAGTTTTCTGGTGTAAAGAACATTTCTATTGTCGGATGCTGCTTTTGCCATGAAAACCTTGGATTTAATTTCACTCGTACATCCACTTCCATGTAAGAATGCCAAATGTCACGATACGAGTACACGAAAACGCAACACGTAAGAACATATTCAGAGCTAAGAGGGAAGACTTAGTTAACGTTTTAGGGTGATATATCATCTGGTACCCTACCGAGCCGATAAATAAATTTAGAGCAGTAACGATGGTCCACACATGTAGCTTTCATGCTGAAATACAAGAGCATACGTAAGTTCGCTGGGACGTTTCCTTTAAAGTGAGTACAAAGAAACTGGAGAAGGTGAGATGATAAACACGTATATGAAAGTAGACATTCAGTAAAGAAAATGTAAAATGTACAGGAGCTGAAAATCAACTATTATCAATGCGATATAGCCTAAATTACTGATAGTTTTGTAAAAGTGAAAAAGGACATATAAATAATGAGTATGTAGTGAATAATAAACCCGTAAATCCCTGCGTGATAGAGAAATACGTTTGCTTCCAGAACTCCGGAGTTATTCGCTGCGGTAACCTACATTTGCCCAACAGGTCGCACGAGTATTGCCCTATAACCTTCTGTCTATACCACTAGGAATGTCATCATAATTAAACGTCTTATGACCTTGATGTGGTAGCATAGCAACAGACTAGCTTTAAGCGCGATTTTGAACATGCTTACTGGCAAAAAAAAAAAGGGCAGCCGCAATCACAACTGCTTTGTCTGCGGAAGATCCGGTTCTCAACATGGCGACCGGTCCTCCTGACTCGGGGTACTAATAGGCCTACAGGTTTGTACTTTTCACTTTGGATTATCACGTTGGATGAATTGGTTCACTCTGGATGAACAGTCGAAAGTGAAAAATGTACACAAACATGTCATTGCATGTTCGTTCGCAGTGAAAAACGGGCGATTCTCTTGTTTGCTGACTGGTTTCTTTTTCTATTACACTGTTTCAAACTAAGGTTTTTAAATTGAAGGACGACAACACAACATTGATGCTAGACTTTTATGGAAGATCGTGAGTACTTTTGGAACACAATATCTGAACTCTACAGAAACAAGGCCGGCAATGTAGTGTAATGCAACAGTGAGCCGGGTGCGTGCAACTATTGTTGCAGTGGAAAGGAAATAATTATTACATATTCTGAGTGTGTTTGTAACCTCAGGTTTCCAGCTTGCAATGAGCATGCGTTATATTGTCACCTGTGACCTGCCCCGCTCTATAGTATTTTTTTCTTCCAAATTATCTCATGAATAACATTATTTTCGGGAAAAAAAGTTATTGAACATAAAATGCTTTTTTTTTTATTTTCCCTACAATTTTTCTGAAACATTTCTCATTCTAAGAAGAAATTAGAAAGATATTATATCGTAAATATACGTAGGACTTCATGAAAAGTGCCCGTCATTATTATCCGATTTTAATGAAACTTGAACTGCTCAACAAATTTTTGAAAGATACTCAAATATTCAATTCATGAAAATATTTCCAGTAGGAGCCGAGTTGTTCCTTTCAGACGGACAGAGCGACATGACGAAACTAATAGTCACTTTTCAAAATTTTGCGAACGCGCCTGGAAAATCATCTTGTGAAAATGCACTGCAGAAAATTGTGTAGGAGCTGAATTTTCCGGACCTCACCGCACAGAACGCAATATTGAAAATGAAAACGTTTGGTATCAGGTATGCCACTGAGCTAGCTAAGGTAATAAAATCAGAAGAAAGTGATGCATGTCTATACGACATTTACGTGCCGAAATTGTTGTGGTTCACACATGCACATTCATCCCTGCCTGAAGTTTTCATTTTCCACGAACGTCAGTGTCTACAAAGGCTCTTATTTCAATATTTTTTTTCTAAATTCATTGATAAATCAATCACAAATAACACTGATAACTAAACGCACGAATTCAGTTGCCGCCATTTTGGAATGAAATATCCTCTCCAGTGTTGATGAACAATTTAAACGGAATTTAGTTCAACCAGTGAGTTATCCTTGGATGATTCATCCGCAACGATAACCCAGGATGACCAATGTAAACCCGCGTCTATAGGTTTCTCAGACTTCAGACAAATCCTGCAATTTTACTTCTTTCTATATCCTTTCCACTTTACATACGCAGTCAGTCCTCCATACAATATCAGGCATATACGCTACATTATTCATTAAAGGAAATTTAAGTAACTGAGTCCTGTGCACACCATGAAGGCATATGATAACGTGGGGTCATACCTCCACTGATACTTCTTCTTGGCACTAGACGGAAATCAGTGTTCAGCTTCAAGACTTCAGCAGTTTTACGCCGGGGGAAAAGAGCCCCGGATACAACTGGAATGGAAAGAAGGATGGGCCCCAAGATTTGCCCCATAATCCCTGTGGGTGCTTCGGAGCAGGCCCGACTATAGAAAAATTTCTTGCTGAGAATCAAGCATAGTTAAACTAAGATACGAAAGAATAATTTCGTACCGGAAATTTTAAGCAAGATATTACATGGTTGTACAGACATAAGAGAGAGGATATTGTTGTAATAATTCTGGGTGAATTGTGGGGGAGGGTAAATTGTTTTTAAGGGGTGAGTGGGTTCAAAGGGGTCAGGTTATTTTCCGTTGTCTTTCAATTTTTAAAATAAATTTTCGGGACAGTGGAGTCAGATTATGTTTTGACTGGCTTAAACTTTTAAAGACGAAGCGCAGACTACTTTATTTAAAGACCCAGTTCGTACCGCGCAGTAAACACTTTACATCTCGGTTATAAAAACCAATCAGCTTAAGTCGTGTGGGGCAGAAGTCGCTGTTTATTCTCAGATAAATATAAAACAAATACAGTGTGAGCAGAGCGTACAGTTGTTGAATGTTAAACCTTTTGGTGCGTCACGTAACCAGTAGGCTTTATGGGGTTAATTAACAGCTGCACCTTGAAGGCTATTTATGTGAGGCCTTTTTTTTCGGATTGTCTAGTTCTACCAGCACAACGATTAAAATATATGAGTGCTAAAGATTATCTGTGTACTAATAGGATTACACTGATGGTTTCAAATGCCATTACGCGCGCAACAGACTACTGCAATTACATCAGGATTCCACGGTAAATTCCACATCAAGATATATCATTTTTAAGATTCTTGTTTGTGAAAATAACAAACTTGTTTACGACTCATGGCAAGTAGTTCTCCGCAACAAACATCAGTTCTTACGCCAAGATAAACATTCAGAGAAGCTAAACGTGATCTAATGTCATGAGATTGTGATATTTCATCATTTTATCATTTCGTAATGCTACACCACTTATCAATCTGATCTTATTTAATGTGTTGCTATGGGAACTCAGTTTAATGACTCGGCATCTGCGTTCGGAGTTCAGTAAAGTGGAGGTCTGCATCTGCAATCACAACTGACGTCACTTATTATCCTCTTATTGTTATGAATATCTTCAATCAGCTGAGCGGACAGTTGCTTTAAAGAATAATATGAGGCAAGAGTAGAGATTCTTGCAAGAGTTAACTAAATGCATGTACAAATTGTGTTTCGCAACGTTTTTAAAAAAAACTGAAATATTTATTTGGCTGTAAGTTCTCACAAATTACGGCAGTTTTAAAACTTGAGATATAATGGAGCACAAGGTAACAAGTACATATTAAAAACTCCAAATTCCCAAAGACTACTGTTTTGTGGTGATGAACGGGACCAAACCAAACATATTTTGTTTTCGACGCGTGTTGTTTTACCACCCTAAAAATTCAGTCATCTCAGAAAATGATACGGAAATTCAGTCAGTAAAAAAAAAAGCAAAAACAATTCGCTGGTGTGTGTGTGTGTGTGTGGCGAAAATGTAATAAATGACAGTCCTGTAAATGAAAAACTGAAGAAGCATAAATACACTTCCAGAGTCACCTAATATTTACATGAAGTTTTGATGAAGGGGAAAATCGCTTTAATTTCTCGCTGCAAGTTTTGCTGCAGCATTGTGTAAGCCTCAACGTAAACCAGGCGTGTAAAATCACGAAGAGTAAATTTGAAAAATACTTGCACTCCAAATTTCAATATCCATTTTCATACTTTTTAGCCACTTTCTAAACACAGTGCATACTTTCGGACGGTAATTTCGGTAAAGTGTTTTTCCTTTCGGAAAACGAAGACCTCCTGGTCTGACAGGTAGGCAACTCATATAGGTATATGTCGGGTGACCTACATTCACGGCGATCAGTATCCTGAGCTCAATTAATTCCAAGTGCAAGAATTATGCTTAGGTGTAAATTTGTAAACAGTGTTCAGATTGATATAACGGAGTACGAAACATGAAGTGAGGCTGCTGGCTTCATTAATCGGGCTCAGGATAGAGACGAGAGATACTTAGAAAGTGGGGGAAACTTGAAGAGCCGAGTGCTGACTTGAAAAAGATTTGACTTCGTGATACTACGAATGAAACTTCACGATCTGTAGTAATATCTTTCGCTTTCACTTTCAGTCGCAATAGTTTTACCATAATACTACAACTTACAAATTCGCAAATATGGAGTCACGCTCAAAATATTACTAACTCCTGAGAAGCTAATAGGTCCTCACCTAGCCAAGAATTTCCCCAAATTTTATGAAACACGAAAGTTCCCTACCGTACTTACAAGAGCCCGCCACCTGTCACCATCTTGAGCCAGATCAAGCTAGTCCATGCCCCTACCATCCCGCTTCTTGAAAATCCATTTTAATATTATTTTTCCATCTACGCTTAGGTCCTCCAAGTGGTGCTTTTCCTCAGGGCTCCACACCAAAACCCTGTATGCACCGCTCTTGTCCCCCACATGCGCACTCAAGACATTTATATATATATATATAAGGCAAAAATAAAGCCTATTTCAGACCCTGAAGTTTCCACGAGGTTAAGACTCCCAGATTTCGAGATAGTCGGCACATGAATGTGTTAAAGTTGTCAAACCAACACACCGGCCGCCTTTATCTACCAGGAAATATTCCTAGCGCTCATTTTTGTTAGAGGCTGATTCGACACCAGTGTCATATTACGGTTGGAAGGATTATGTCAATGAAAAATTCCAGTGACACCATCGGGAATCGAACCCTCAGCCTTCCAGCCTGTAGCACAGCGCCTCAACCAACAGCACCGCCGCGTGCCACAAATTTGTATAAAAATAAATTAAAATTTCCTACTTGTTTATGTGCCATCTTGGAGCTAAAATTCAGAGCGTACCCTCCCCACTAAAGGGGTCTACTCTCACCGTTTTAACAATTCTACATTACCACATTATACTAAAACATTACTTCATAATACTAACACATTACCACATTATGCTAACACATTACCATATTGTACTATCAATAATCTTGCAGGAAGATAAATTGAATTCTTCGTGCAGTCATTGTCATCCAAGCAATTGTGTAATATTTGGAAAAAAAGGTAGATGTTTACTGTACTTGCATCGTGTTTGTTTTGTACGCCGTTAAATATTTCGAATTATTTATCTAAAAAGACGTCAAAGTTTAGAAAACGGCTTTACGCAATTTGGAAATGAAATGAATATTTCAAAGTGCTAGTACAATTCAAACCAACAAATGCACATAAGTTTATTAAGATTACAAAAATATCACGAAATACCAACTCCTATGTGTTTCAGACATGTAACCGAAATTCAGCAATTCTGTCTCGTATAGGAAATGAAAACGTTAAGCATATATTTTATACAATTGTGTGCCCCCTGATGATGGTGCAAAAAGGTCCGAAACATGTAGGATTTGGTGTTTTATGATATTATTGTAATTGTAATTTTAACAAAACTGTGTGCAATTGTTGGTTTGAATTGTAATAACTCAATTATAATGCACGGATTGGAGAATGCGAAAATTCAAAGTGTCTTATTTAAAATTAATTTATGTTGTATGCCGACGCCACAAAAATTACTCTTTATTTGATTAGTGTTACATACAAATTTTTCTTTAATAATTCCAAATATACTAATATAAAACATAAAACATTTCAAATAAGCTTTTATCGCGTAGTACTGTTTAACTTATTTATCAGGTACCAATTATTTGTGACAGAAGTCACTCACAAATAAAATAAACAATTGTGATACCATCTTAAAACAAAGTACCTCAGTGGTAAAATCGAAATCAAATAAACAAATAAACCAACGGATTTTAGAATCCAAGTGATAAGCTTAATATTTAAAAGATCATCCTAAAACAAAGTACCGTAGTGGTAAAATCGAAATCAAATAAACAAATAAACCAATGGATTTTAGAATCCAAGTGATAAGTTTAATATTTATAAGATGCCAACAATCTGACAGATTCTTCCAACTATTTGTGCATTGTATGCACTTTGTGGAACAAACATACAAATAATTTATGCTAACGTGAGTCTGAAAGTATGTAGTCCCCCAAGGCCAGCAAGTTTTGAAGCGGGAGTTGATGTGTAGGTTTAGTTTCTCCATACACAGCATAATCAGAGACAACCTCTGGTTGAAGGAGCAATTCCAAGCGTTTCAGACGGGCTGACTGTTGAATTAAAAGACTACCTATGCTTTCTTTGGAACAGGCCACATGCACTACATAGTATATTATTGGCTATCATAGGTCTGTTTTTGGAAAATATGCGTGTGTCTTCGAGCCGAGAAGTGATGCAGTTGAGTCTCATCACACTGCAGAAAGTGTTTATGAAAGAATACCGGTATTTCACGATTAAATATTTGTGAATAAGCTAAGACAGAAGGCACAAACAAACAGTGATTGAAATAATAAAGCCAGTCATACAAGTTGAATTCATGGTATAGGCATTACTTTTGGGTATGAGCTCTGTTTGTAGTTCTGGATTTAAATGTACTGTCTTTGTGTGTACGAAAACAGAATATATGGGCCAAATGACATCAGAACAAAATCGCATTTTATTACGACACACATATAAATGTGTCAGGGTTTACGTCATCACATTGTCAGTATCTAGAAATCAAAGGCGTCAATTGTTAAGGCTGCTAGTGAATAATAATTCGGTCAGAATTTGAAACCAGTCGCCACTTAATCGAGGTAATCTCATTACATTTCGTGGGGGAAAATCACAAAAATCCTTACGACGTATAGGCGGCAAGAGTGGCACCTGAAAAATGCAAGTCTGTAACATCGCCAAAGAATACCTGTAATACAAATGAGACACGGCCACTGTGAGTGGGAATGGTGTGCACCCACAAAGCACACAAATGTTAAGTCTGTGTTGCTTTGTACAAAGAAGAAATAAGACGTGAATTCGCGTCTTACTAGGCACGTTAGATATTTGTGTTTTTTTTTGACACATTCAGGGACTTCCACAACAATGCCGTATTTTTAAGTTTTGGTTATGAGACACATCAGTCTTTGAACGCCCACATTCCTGCTACATGGAGTAGTAGCAGAAGACTGAGTTCGTGATCTCCCTCTTTTACTCTGTCACTTATTTCCTTTTAGTGTCTCTCTTATTCCGCAAAAACAAAGGGTACTCCAAAAAAGTGACATCACTTAAGCGTTACAAGAAAAAAATATATCTGCGTGAATTTGGGAAGAGCTGTATTACAGGTTGCATTGGGCATGTCCTGCTGAAAACAGGAGTTTGTATGAAAATAATACAGGAAAAATAATATAAAGTTAGGAATTGCATATATAACACTTTTATTTTGTTATTATATCTGGATAGTTCCAAAGTATTGGTTTAATTATCTTAAAATCTGCCAGACTTAGATAAAAACACTAATGATCAGAAAATATGTATTGTTTTGCTTTTTGCGACATTGGTTGCAAATGTGTTTCACTCCGGTAAATACGGTATACGGCGAGTTAGGCTCCAGGTGCGACCAGAAAATCATGTAACTGCATACATAGTTGTATATAAATATACAATGACGTATCAGTCAAACACAACAAAACTTTATTATGTTTATTATTGTATTGGGGCAACATGTTTCGATTCTTATAGAATCATCTTCAGACCCTTCTAAGAATACAGATCCTTACATTGCTAAGCAAGGTTCTGTATTCTTAGAAGCGTATTGATAGACAGGAGATGGCATTCGAGTTTACTGGATGTGCGAAGTTTTAGGGGAGCTGATTGTGACACAGATGGTTATCTGGTGATTGCAAAGGTTAGGGAAAGATTAGCAGTGGGTAAACAGGCCGCACAGAGGTTTGATAGGCAAAGATTTAACTTGAGGAAGCTTAATGAGCCA
>Ga0123355_10009673_pt1 | contig 14692 bp, 10 predicted proteins | sample TergutEmb28metaG_3_FD_89872 | JGI IMG/M metagenome (GOLD analysis project Ga0123355, IMG submission 89872) | Embiratermes neotenicus P1 segment gut microbial communities from Petit-Saut dam, French Guiana - Emb289 P1 | ecosystem: Host-associated > Arthropoda: Insects > Digestive system > Gut ...
CGAGTTTTTTCACGGGACATTTAAATTTACGTACTAAACCAGAAACACTTTAGAGCGTTTAGAGGGGGAGGGGACTTTTAAATCCCGAGCGCTTTGGAGCGTTAGGGAGGGGAAAGGGTTAAAGAAACTGTGTTCAAGAATAAGAGACTGGGTTATAGTGTCTCAGAATTGTAACCAGTGGCAGGCTGTAATCAACACAGTAATTAAACTTCATGTACCATAAAAGGTGGAGAATTTCTTGAAAAATATAAAAGCTCATAGCTTGTGATGTACTTTGCTTTAGACAGATGCAGTAGTTATGCAGTGAAATAAAGGCAGTATTTGACAGTAGAATTTATACTAAGCTGTTAGGAAAATGCATTTCAATGTAAAATGTTAATTTTAATGTTACACACATTCATAGTAATGGCAACAGAGAATTCAATAAAGTGTTAATTTTCCAACCAAACACAACCATAAAGATCTAGTATAGTAATCTTTTATTACACACTACAATCTCTTTTGGCTATCCAGATCAGCCATCTTCAGGTAAATGCTAGATACACAAGAAGAATACAAAGGAAGAGAGGCCTCTTTTTACAGTAGTACAAGTTACAACAATATATCCAATGTGCAAATGTAATATAAATGAGATGAAGACAACGTAAACTATGATAAACAAAAAGATAAAAATTACTATTGGAAAAGCCTTTGTAGTCTATGTTTGGTAGAGCAATATCTAGTGTAGTCCATATATTGACGCAAAGTCCCACAACTTGATTTGTGATAATCTTGTCATATTACTCTCGAGTTGTCTCACTTGTTTTTAAACCCCTTATATTTCCAAGTAAAAGAGGGTGAGCTGGATATGTTCCTGTGTATCAAAAACTGTTAGTGAGGTCCAGAGCTGTCGTATACAAGAAGAGTAACAATTTTTATGTAATACATTTTACGCAGTCTACTACACGCCTATATTTACATAAAAATTGTTACTTGTCTTCTATACGACAGCTCTGGACTGCACTGACTGTTTTCGATACTCAGGAATGTGTTCAGCTCACTCCCCTTTACTTGGAAGCATAAGGGGTTTAAGAACAAGTGAGACAATTCGAGAGTTCCATTTCAAGATAATCACAAACCAAGACATGAGAATTTATGTCAAAATATGTCCTACACTACATACTGCTCTAACAAACTTAGACTGCTAAGGCTTTTCCAAAAGTCATTTTTATCTCTTTTATCATATTTTATCTTGTCTTTATCTCATTTATATTACAGTCCCACATTACTTATAAAGGAATAATATTGTTATAATTTGTACCACTGTAAAGAGAGGCCTCTCTCCCTTCATATTCTTTTGGTTTATCCAGCAGCTACCTGATCCGGACAGCTGAAACATGCTGTAGTGTGCAATAAAAGGCTAATATACTGGATCTGTATGACTGTGTTTGGTCAGATAATTAACACATTATTTTTAAGAAATACACAGCAGCATGATATCACCCAAAATGGAGGATTCCATATGACAAGATGGGAAGATTGTAAAAATGACTGCCATAACCCATGAATGCATTCACTTTGTATGGCCTGGGAAGTGTGATATAAAGTGTCAACAACATCTGTGTTGAGGAGACTGGTGCACCAATAACACCCTGCACTGAAGGAAGTGTGTGTTTTGTAATAGTCATTGTTTTTATGGCCTTGACTGATTCTACAATCACTCAAATATCCTTTGTACAATGAAAGTTGCTCACCATGCTCTTAAAATATTACTAATATTACACATCATAAATTGAGATAAGTATGATTAGTCACAACACAAATAAATTTCCAAATACCTCTTTTCCTTTGAATTTACGGTAGTAATCAATGAAGGCAAATGGTGGGAAAATGTTGAGTGACGAGTCGCGGTGAGGACTGGCACTTCTTTTGCGAGCTTCAAAGCTCAGCAAAAGCTCTACATATGCGGCTGGACGTTTGAGCTTGAACTGAGCCATGAATTCGGCATCAAATATACCTTCAAGCATCCGTTCAAACTCATAATCAACACCTGCAAAACATGTCCCTTCATGTCAGAGGTGCCATTTTGTCAACACAAGGTGGAGATGCTTGACACTCTGATGGGATGTACAGGTCATGAAATCATTTCCAAATATTCTAAATCTAATGTAGGTAAAGTTCAATTATTGCCTTCAACCTCCAGTTACTCTGATTCCCAAGGACATTCTCAACTAATTCCCATTACATAGGAGGTGGGGTACAGGCCAGAGCCAGCCTGTACATGGTAACAAGGAGACAATAAGTGATGCTACCGTGAACTGAACCCATTCTGTCTGGCCCACAGCTTGTCTCTTTAATGACTTAGCTAATACACCTTCCTTTGTTTATATATATTCAGTTCTAGAAAATAAATCACAGTGCAAGGGCTCAGATGAAACCATACATTTGACATACATTGGCAGCAACTAAGAAAGGGATCAGGGGTTTAGGACATATAGCATGTAAAGCAGCGTATAGTGTCTGAATTAAAAACATGATTTCCCCAATTTTAATATCGCGTGTACTGTGCACAGTGTAAGGAACAAATCATAAAAGCAACCTTACATGCACTGGAAAATATACACTACAGATGCAAAAATCTCCTCTTACATATTTCGATGGGTGTCATCATCATCCGGGAGCCTTCACAGTGGTTAAAGCCATGCTTTCAAGATGGTCCACCATAGGCAGCACAGTCACACACTTGCACATGTATTAAAATTACAATTTAAACACAGGAGAAGGCACCCATAAAATGTTACAATGTTAAAACAATAATGCAGGTATTTCTTTGAGCTCCACATATGCTATGACTGAAGCCTACATTTAGCTTGAAGAAATACCTCCACTACTCTTTAACATTTTAAAATTTTATGGGTGGTTTCTTCTGCGTTTTAATTTAAATTTTACTAAGTCTGCAAGTGTGCGACTGTACTGCACACAGCAGACTGTTTCAAGAGCGCTGTTTTAACCACTGTGAAGGCTCCCTGATGATGGCACAGATGGAGTGCCAAAACATGCATCTGTTGTGTATACATTGCAGTGCATGGAAGGTTGGTTTTATGAGTTGATGATGTCACCAAATTAACCCTTTGACGCCAGAATTTAGTGGCCTTTCGGCTATTTAAAGGGCTCACTGCACTTCCAATTTAGTGGCCATTCGGTTATTTAAAGGGCCCACTGCGCGGCCACTTTAGTGGCTGTTCGGCATTAAAGGGTTAAGCTTGCTGTCAGTTCAGTGTCAGTAATGTTTGTTGTTTATGTAGTACAAACACACTCCTACTTACTGAAGGGTTCTTTTCACCAACCTTTGTGACTCAACTTTTATATGTGTCAAAACTCAAATTACTAAGCCCCAGATGTATATATCAGTGTATGTAGTATGTGCTATTGACCTTGTGTCTTTCTACTGAGGTACTAAGCAAAGTGTAATTGTCTTAAAACCTTAAATATTTGGAGTACAGTAAACAAATGAATGGAAATAACATTATTATAGACACAGAAATTAAACCTTTGTTTGTCTGAAACAAACTGTCTCTTTGGGTGTATATTAATTTTTTAAAAATATCCCCAGTAATGGAAATTTACCTACCAAGCACAATATAGTGTTTGTGCACCTTGAACAGTCCTATACATTGATTGCCCAAAAAGTACATATAAGCCCATATAACCTGCAGGTTGCCTGTATATGAGTTTGTTTTCCTTTACTCCCAAGCTAGTGACATAGACAGCATGCACAGATTGATCCTGCCCATTGTGATAGTCGTTTTCTAAAGAAAATAAATTTCCTTTCCTTCATTATTTCCTTTTGAATGCATAATGGAAATTTCCCTTCTCTCATAACGACAATGAAACAGTTCTAGTACGTATGATTATTCATAACAAAACACTTATTTTCTGCTTGTCTGACAGAGTAATTTAAAAAAATTTATGGATCTACTAGATGGAGTACAATATTATTTATGCATGCATTCCTAAATATACAAAACCCAAAACGTGATATGTATTAGACATGTTAGCATGGCAGTAACATATCTGGCTTCTATATATTTAGACAGCCTATTGGTTGAATCTCAGCTGGAGCACTACTTAGCCTGAACAGGGTTTTCTTGTTGTTTTTTGTCTGCAGGTAAAAGTCACAAGAGTACACTGAGACTAAACATCTTCCTCCATCCTTTCCCATTTAATGCACATCCAATTCCCCTCTCCTGATGGAATTTTATATAATTCATCCGGCTGAGAGTACTTCAGCACCTTACTGTGAAGCCTGGTGCTCCATGTTATTCAAAAAAAACTCCAGGCTCATTACAAAGAACTTGCTAACAAAAGAAACCTTCATGAAAAAGACAAACAAGAATTTTTAAAATATATTTAATATTTTAATACACTATACATTTATTATGGTGGCCAGTGCATACAGCTGACAACCTTACCACCTTCCTGTGCCGACTGTCTTGAATTCTGGTAGCCTCAACCTTCTGGAAACCTCAAGGCCTGTCCAGGCCTGTAATGGGATTGATTTACCTTTACATTTAGTATATTTTAATATAAAATTTTGACTTTTATCTAGTTTTGGCTTATACAACACCAATTTTTGTAAAGTTGGGATCTCAGCTACCTGAAAAACTATCATTCCTATCAGTTCCATTTAAATTATCTTTCTTGATGTATTTTTAATTGTGTGGTGGTGGCTTCTCACAACAGCCAAAATATGTAGCAAACAATAAACTGAAATAAATGTAGCTGTGATTAATGGTCTTTACTTCCTTCTTGAAATATTCTTAAAGCTTACTTGTAAGCTATTCTGCTTTCTTGTGACATCTGTCATTGCTTACGGCAGAAATCAGCCTCCACACCCTAGTCAAACTTTATCATGACAAGTCTAGCACAGCCTGTCCTATCATTTAATTGGAGCATTAACAAGGATAAGGTTAAACAAACAGCCCATATACAACTCAGTACAAAAGCCCAAATGACTGCCACTTACCCATGGATCCCCAAGGTCCACCCGTTGCTTTGTGAAGTTCTCGCAATGTGCCATGATGTTCACTGAGTTCATGAACTGTGATATCTACTGTTCCTCCTCCACAATCCACCACCATATATCGTGTACCTAAAGATGGTATTGAACACTGAACTTTATTTTCCTACACATACGTACACATATCATTCATTCCAATGATCCAGACTGTAGTCAAATATGCAGGAATCCATGAAAAATACAAGCACACAGAACTAGTGCAACACAAAAATATTATAAGTATTTCATGCACAGTAATCAGATATTACACCACATCTAATTATGTTCAGCTGACAGTAAATTTTGAGTCATATTTAAATGTTAGAAATATATTAACAAAAGAAGTGAAGTGTGTCCATTTAAGTTTCATCTTAATGCTACCTTAAATTTCAACTTTAAATTTATCACACTTGTGTGTCCACATGGTAAACAGTTGGATGCCTTGATGCCCAGATAGTAAGTAATTTTCTGAACAGACAAAAGGTTGACAGTTGGTTTCTGAAGATGTATTTATTCCTTGTGTTAATACTGCATACAGCTGACTTTTTCATTTTTTTATTTACAATGAAGATCATTAATGAAAATATGTATTCACACAGAAGAAGAAAATCTCTATAATTGTTCAAATAAATCTGTATATGAATATTACAATATAAAATTGATAGCTTTTGTGGTGATTAAAGGTGTTACAGATCTTCTCAGTCAGCAAGTCACGTCAGTTCAGAGCCGAGTCCATCATTTTGGAAGCCTGTGCTCTCTTCCCTATCAGGAACTTATAAACCTATACTCACTACAAATTTAACACCTTAGTAGTGAATTTAAATGCTCCTCAGACACCACATTTATTGTCTAAAGTAAGGCAATGGGCATTCAGTTTATGAATTACAATAATATGATATGGCAGTAGCTGCATGACTGGCGTAAAGATATGTGGTAGGGTAACAGCTGTAGTGACACAAATCAATACGAAACTTTCAGAAATGTAGGCTAGTAATTAAGGAACCAGATCATCCATTTTAATGTTCAGAGTTCTGTACATTTTGTTCTACTTTAGCTGGATATTTTGGTGTCAGTTTCACACATGTCGTAATTCCTGTTTCAGTTTGCTTAAGTAATTACTTTTAGGTTATCCTGTGGATTGAGGTTCTTGTAACATGCCTAATCCAAATGTGTCATTTTTCTCATATTTGTGTAAATATTTTAACCCATTTCAAATGTATCATGTATTGCCTGAGCAATAAGTTCATTCTTTCATTACATCCAGTGACCCTAAGGCCACAAGTTCCAGTCACTGTATGTTGACAATCTGTGGTGAGAAATTTTTCCTGTTTTGAAAGTTGTTGGTATGAAAAATATTCCTGGCAGGGGAGCCTAGTGTCCCAGGTATTGCCATATGAACAGTCATGCATAACAAGCATGTACTGTACATGTCCACCAATTCATTAAATGAATGATCATCCCTATTGTTTTCACAATAATGACATTAAAATTTTACACAGTTCCACTATTAGGAAAATATTTAAGGTCAAATATTATATGTGTAGGAACATAAAGACAGGAATTATCAAAGTTTATAATATGAGTTGAAATGATTATTACAGCGAGCAGTGTACTTTGCTGGGTGGAACTCAAAAAAGGAAGGATTTGTGGACCCACAGTAATATGAGGTTTATGTATTTTTACCGTGTACAACTCATACACTCACACAATGTATGTACACATGTATACACTCCTACATATATTTTGTTTTCCTTCAGTACTTTAAAACAGGCAAAATGTTGCTCTTTGCTTTTAACTAAATGTAGGCATATAATCAATATTCTCTAATGGGGCCCTCTATACACACAGACACACATGGTGATGGATAGTACCTTCCCTGCTGTCTTCAAGAACCAGTTTGTTTCCAGTTGGTTCCAGAGGAAGACTAAAAGTGGAACTGGAAGATCGCCTCACTTTCAGCTCTATTTGTTCAGTGGGTTTTTCTGGCACAAGTTGATTCAGACGCAATTTACGGCAACAAATGGAAGCTGCTTCAGGCTCTAGCGCAATCAGGAGGCCCTCAGGCCGGTCTGGCTCACATAAACCTGCCTGGCAATAGAAAGAAACCCAGAGAATGCATAAATTCTTAGTGTGTGGTTGGCACAAATACCTACAGTACTTTTACAAGTAGCAGTGTCTTAAACAGTCACACAGCTGGTCAAGAAATTCACTACTGTGATCTTATGAAATCCAAAGATTCACTGATGTATTCAAAAGAAGCCACCACAAGCCAGTTACTGCAAGTCCATACCGTAACACAAATTTATTGGGGTAAACAATGGTAAATCCATTTCGTACCAAAGTTTTATGATAACAGTACAATTACTACACAGAATGTCTCCAAGTGGCAATGACTAATGTCATACATAAATGGCATGTAACAGACACCTGCAGTATTGGTCATAAACTGTAAGGACTTTGACATAAACTGTAAGGACTTTGACATAAACTGTAAGGACTTTGACATAAACTGTAAGGACTTTGACATAAACTGTAAGGACTTTGACATAAACTGTAAGGACTTTGACATAAACTATAAGGACTTTGACATAAACTGTAAGGACTTTGACATAAACTGTAAGGACTTTGACATAAAAAATCCTTGACCTGATATGCAGCTTCTCTCATAAACTGTTTGGCAGGTTGTTTCCAGATGGCAGGTACCGTCACCACCCAACGGACATCTTCAATGGCAACATTCGAGCCAGTCTGGTCAGACAGTTCCACCAAAGCATGGATCTTCAGATGATGTAGTACATAAGCAAACACAGTGAGGGCGGACACTGACTGGCCATTTGCTGCCTGTATCTCAGTGTTTCGGTTCAGGTCCTAAGACAAAAAGAAATGTAACTCCTATGTATTTCTAATTACCTGTGAGTCAAGTGTAATCTGTTGGAAGTTATATTAAATACAAGAGAGCAAATATAATAAGAGTCCAGAGATGGAAATGGATTTTTAGGTTCATAAAGATGCTCCAAAATCATTTAAAAAGCTAGGGTTATGATTAACATCCCAGATAATGAACATAACTATTATAGTGTGGCTTTGGGTTTACATACCTTTCAGGCATTATCATGTCGAACAACAGCAATTGACATGTTGAGACAATAAAAATGGTTTTGCCACAAGAAAATTTCTCTATGCCAATTTTCCATTTCCTGCCCTCATGGAGCCCATATTAATGTTTTATTGATGAGCCAACAAAAATTAAATGTTGCTTAATGCTTATCAGTTGGACATCACATATCATACATCAATGAATTCCATGCTTTATACAGATCACCTAGTATTTTTAAGGTGTAGAAATACAGCATAATACTCATACGATAGGCTGGCATTGTGGCTGAGTTGAGAGTGGAAGAAATGCATGCAGCATTTTGGAAGGAACACCTCTTGGAAAATTGGGGGAAAAAAAATAAAGGGGGTACATATTTTAAGGAGGCTAGAATTGACAGCAGACTGTCTAATAGTGTTATCAATACTATTGCATGTTACTAGTGTATTATCGCATGTCAGACGTTGAATTATGCTACCAGGGGGTCAGTTTATTTTACCCAAACTATACCTGGTTGTGATGGAGTTTCATTTTGAACTTGTCAAAATAGAGCCACTTTTTAGCCTCCTGTATGTCCAAGTCATGAAAGTAGTCCCTGGCTGCAAAGCCAAATGAGTGAAACTCCTGACTGGGCGTGAGGAGCAGAGTGGTGGGTGTCTTCTGGTTGTTCAGACCAGGGTCTCCTCCTATAGAAAAACACATTCAAACCAGAGCTGCAAGAAAAACCATCTGTACCACAAAACTGGTTAGAAATTCTAGCCAATTGAGCAGTGGTTTCCAAACCCTTTCCATTCAGAAAACACTACAATGACACGGTAGTCTGTGAAACATCATGAAACATTTATTTTTTGTGCCATTATTTGAACTATGAAGAGTGTTAATGGTGGAAAATATACCATACTGTATTAAGGACCTGGCCTGATGGATGGCTAATTGGATAGAGAATCAGATAGAATATTATCAGGAACTATTTATCAAGTGCTAGCTATAAGGTATGGCCTTGTCAAAACACAGTAGAAGCATAGATCTACCAAGTTTATTATGTGAATATGAATATTCTAGGGCGTGTCAATGTCCAGTAATAACAGACATGTCAAATAATAGATCTGACACCATATATGTTAAGAAAGGGACAAAAGAGACACATACAATAGACACTGCTATGTCTAACAGCTCAAACATAGAGCAAAAAGCAGAACAGAGAGGTAAGTAAGCACACTGATCTTAAGATTTAGCTTCATGACTCATGGAAATTCGACAGACTTACTATGTACATCCCCAGTGTGATATCAAAGATGCTGATCAATAAACCGGGCAATACCCACAGCAATACTGTGTCAAAGTTTATGAAAATGCAGCGCTGAAATACATAACTCAGTATATAACCTGGATGACCTAACATGATATGATGATATGCTTCTTTCCCCCCCCCCCCCCCCCCCCCCCCCCAAAAACAAAAAAAAAAAAGAAAAAGGGAAAGGGTGAAGGGGGCGGGGGGGGGAGGGGGGGGGGGGGGGGGGGGGGGGGGGGGGGGGGGGGGAAAGAAAATAGGCATATATTGTTGAAGTATTTTTGTACAATGTGAAATAACAACATGGCGTAAGTGCGAAAATTTCCTTATCTTGCAGTTTGATTGTAATAACTTGCCAAATATTAGCAGTAGGTTTGAGAAGCATGTCAAGGACATAAATCAGAAGCATATTTGTTTGCATATGTGTACGGATATTTTCCTTAATTATAAGATTACAAAAAATGTTTGCTATGCGTATTTTTGAGGTTATGTCCTACAGATTCCATGCTTACAAAAATGCAATTACGTAATAGTTTCGTCAAAGAAATTACGCGAAAATGATTATACAAATGCTACTCAAACAAGAACTGGAAAACCGGGATCATGAAGGAGGGATCTTTGAGCAAAGGTAGAAAAAAAAATGAACACTGAAACGCACAGTGATATGCTTCGTTATCAGCTAAAGTCCGCGGTTTGTTGTCGTCTGGCTTGTGTCTGCAGGATGACAAATCCCGGCTTCATACCGTCCCGTCATACTGCGAAAAAAATTCAGGGTTTCAAATTGCAGCTGTTACCCCATTCGCCTTCTTCACCAGACTTGTTACCCAGTGATTTTGACCTCTTCTTGGCCCCTAAAAGACGCTGTACGTGGACGCCATGGCGAAGAATGCGAAGATGTCTGTCTTTAGAAAGAGACGCCCGGTAGTTTAGCAAAGAAACACCAACCTTGGCTGGTGTTCCTTTAGAAGTGTCTGTTCCTTTCTATCAAACTACATTTCGAGGTACCACAGAATATACAACACATACGTCAACAGTCTAACTTCCCTTAATAAATAATACTTTTCGGTTTACTTTATACAGTATCCACTCGCCTTAACTCTGCGCTGTCCGTATAAGGTAAATTTGCATAAGAACTTACATTTCGTTGCAGAGATTATGGCAAGATTTTTATAGCACATGTAGTTTGACGTATTTTTATATATGTTCTGCACGTAGGCGAACTGAATTTTATGGGTATAGCAGATAGCAACAGGCATTTGTCAAACAGATACTGCTGTGTGCTTGCTAGCAAGAAGACAGCAGTATCTGTTTGACATATGCCTGTTGCCGTACGTACAGTCTTGAACTCCTGATGATGGACGGAAAGATCGCACGAAACATGAAGAGTGTCATTCTAAAATAATCAAATTTGATACGTGGGTGCATCTGGTTGGTTTTAGTATGGAAATAATATTACGATGACCGGCCCTATGAACGTAAAAAAAAAGAAAAAGAAATATGTACATTTGTTTTACAGGTCACGTATAAATTATTTCGGGACAACGTCAAATATCTCATTCTTTGCAGTGCAGAAAACCACATGCTGCAACTCAACATCTAATGCTCCTGATGATAGAAGTATGTACCCGAAACATGTCGAGCTAAGAATACATCAATAAAATTACCTTGTTGCATCAAGTCGGAATTTCATATTATTTCAAGTATCTCAAACTTTAAAGAAGCTGTATCACAATATTGTTAAAGATTAAGATTTACGTAACTGTTGTTTTGTTTGGGTGTGAAACGTGGTCGCTCAAATTGAGGGAGGAACATAAGCTGAGTGTGTTCGAGTATAGGGTGCTGAGCAGAATATTTGGGTCTAAGAGCAACGAGGAACAGGGGAGTCCAGAAAACTACATAATGAACCCCTTTGACGCCTAACGACCACTATAGGGGTCGTACCGCACCGCTAACCTCTAAATGTTGCATTTTATATATTTATTCAACAAATATAGGTACTGAATATTTTAAACATGATGCATAAAACTCTCCGTTTTTTTTCTTCAAAATGCAGTTTGTTTCATAATTCTAACGTATTTGGTTCCTGTATTGTTCACATTTCATATACAGGGTGTGCTAAAATTAAAAAATAATTCCGGCACCAAAAGATTTGTTCTGTATTCCTCACCCCATATTGTTCGGGTGATAAAATCGATAAGAATGAAATGGGCCGGGAATATAGCATGTATGTGGAGAGGAGAGGCATATACATGGTTATGGTAGGGATACCTGAGGGAAAGAGACCACTTGCTAGACCCAAGCGTAGTTGGGAGGGTAATATTAAGATGGGTTTTCAGGAAGTGGGATGTGGGGTTTGGACTGGATTGATATGGCTCACGATAAGGACGGGTGGCGGGCACTTGTGAGTGCGGTAATGAACCTTCGGATTCCAGAAAATGTGGGGAATTTGTTGACTAGTTAAGAACCGGTTAGCTTTTCAAGAACGACTCTGTTCCTTGGAGCTAGTTTATCATAATATTGCAAGTAACCACATTCACTTTATATGTAAAATCTTCCACTATTCTTGGTGTACATTCTCCTACGACTTTGGTGTGTCAGCACAAGCAATTCATTGTTATACTCTTCAGCTGACTCTATAATCCCTAAGATTAATGACGGCAAAATCTATGGGAATGCTTTGTGACGTAAGCGCAATAGACTGCCTTGGTGAACAAAGGTTTTAAAACATGTAAGTTTCAACATAAGCAAAAATTAATTCGCGTAGTTAAGCAGGATTTTAAGACTTCAATAACAAAAAAGTGTCATTAGAGTCTTACAGTATCGCTTAACTCCGCAAGTTGAACGCCTTAATGAAAATGAGTGAGCGGCCATCTTTAAAGCAGCCCAACCGTTCGCGCTTTGTGTGTGTTCCGTTAGCAGCGTCGTCTTGTGTTTAGAACAAGCAGTACAGGCAGCCGCTGCCCATGGGGCCACAGGAGCAAGGGCGGAGAGTCATTTTCTTTTCTTTCCTTTTTTTCCCTATCCTTTTCTCTTTTTTCTTTCATTTCATTTTCTTGTTGTTTCGTTTCTTTTCTTTTCTTTCCTTTTCCTATCCTTTTTTCTTTTCTTTTCGTGTCTTCTTTTCTTTTCTTTCATTCATTTCATTTTTTCGTTTCCCTTCTTTTCGTTTCTTTTCTTTTCCTATCCTTTTTTCTTTTCTTTTCTTGTCTTCTTTTCTTTTCTTTCATTTTCTTTTCTTTTCTTTCATTTAATTTCATTTCTTTTCTTTCATTTCATTTTCTTTTGGTTTCTTTTCTTTTCTTTTTTCTCTACTTTTCTTTTCCTATCCTTTTTCTTTTCTTTTCTTGTCTTCTTTTCTTTCATTCATTTCATTTTCTTTTCTTTTCCTATCCTTTTTTCTTTTCGTTTCTTTTCTTTTCCTATCCTTTTTTATTTTCTTGTCTTCTTTTCTTTTATTTTCTTTCATTTCACTTATTTTCTTTCATTTCATTTTCTTACCTTTTCTTTTCATTCATTTCATTTCATTTTCTTTCCTTTTCTTTTCTTTTCACCAACATCGCCAGATCCTTTCAGAGAGGGATCTGAGAGAATTCGATGTTTTAGTAATTATTTTGGATATAGTGAGGAAGAACGCGACACATGTAGCCCGTATATTATCGATAAATTGAGGCAAAATATTTAAAATGAATAACATTTCATTTGAAGCCAAGGTGATCTCTCTTTCTTCGCGTAAAAGGCAGTATTTCGTGTCCATTAATCATTACGACTGCTCTAGCCGCTCCCAAGTACTTCATCACTATAGGGCTGTGACGTTGGTGTACGGCTCACTTACACCATCTCCTTAGACGACGGGCAACGTCCAATAATAGGACTTTGTGTCACTAAACACCGACGTGGTGTTCACAAGGTGTGGAACGCGTGGACGGGAAAAATCAGACATGGTAGGATGATGATAATAATAAAAACAATTTAATTGCTTGTTGATTAATGCTGTGTGTCTGCAACAGAGTAACCAATAACAGAAATGTACACCACTGAGGTGACTGACTAGCTTACCCCTTTCTTTCCTATGAGGTACAAGCTGAAGCCGAAGAAAGAACTGAGCATCAAGAATACAACGCTTTTAACAGAGGTGCTTTCTGTGTGGGTTGCTAGCAAGAGGCCAAAGAAACAGTAGATCATCGGTGATACAACACAACATAACACGACCAGATGGCAGCAATACTATTGAAGAGACTAAAAATAGTATGGTGTAGGTGTATGGGAAAGGGGTATCGAATAAACCATCTATGGTTATCGATTACTAACAGTCGAAATCGATTAGAATTAACAGTGTCGATTACTGTCTGTGGTTACATTGTTTCCGTGGCGAAGTGCACAAATATAACGGTTTCAGTTGTGCAAGGGGCATGTGGCTTGTAAATAGGAATTATAAAAATAGTGAAAATTTATTGTGATCATTGCCTAGTTTGTATTTAACGGGATGAGATTTTCTAACTTTTAAAATATATGCACATTAATTTACCTTTATACTTAAAGATAAAATCCATATATTACTCCGAAACGCCGTTACTGGCTCAACAGTAGCTTTGAAGTAAAGTTAAAGTGCACCCTTGTACAGGCACTGAGGCTCTGCACAGGCCGTACGGCCAAAGGGGGAGTAGAGGTATAACTCTAATCTTTCTTGACCACAGCACTAGAAGGGGGTGAGGGTTCAGCGTCACGCCCCGGCTGCTCTTTACCTCCGGGAAAGACCCGGTACCCATTGTATAGGAGGCTGGGTGGACCCCATGGTCGGTCTGGATAGGTGCGGAAAATCTCGCCCCCACCAGTATTCGATCCCCGGACAGTCCAGTCCGTAGTCAGTCGCTATACCGACTGAGCTATCACGGCCCATTGTAGTTTTAAGGTCATGGTAAAATGGATATAATTAGGATTTATTTCTAAATTACTGTTTATTAGAGGTGCAATGCTTTCCTTATTACAAAATTCTTATACGTTTGGACATAAATCAGATATAAAATAAAAGTTATATCATTTTTGGAGCCGCAGCCGCACTTTTGAGTCTCTGTACATTATACGGGGTGTCCCAGGAGGAATGTGCGAGACTTCGGGAGAGTGTTCCTTATGTTAAACTATACCGATAAAACCCAAAACACCTATATCCAAAGTAGAACGGTTACGGAGATAATGGCCAGAGAAAAGTGTGGGCGTCATGGGTGTCGAAATACTATACGCCGTCCGTGACGTCATACTTGTCCAATGCGCC
>Ga0123355_10009674_pt1 | contig 14692 bp, 11 predicted proteins | sample TergutEmb28metaG_3_FD_89872 | JGI IMG/M metagenome (GOLD analysis project Ga0123355, IMG submission 89872) | Embiratermes neotenicus P1 segment gut microbial communities from Petit-Saut dam, French Guiana - Emb289 P1 | ecosystem: Host-associated > Arthropoda: Insects > Digestive system > Gut ...
TTTTCCATTTGTGGTAAAAAACCACCTACCCCCCTCCCTTTGGTTTTTAAAACCCCCCACTTCCAATCCCCCCCCCCCCCCCCCTTTAATATTCTTACTCTTCCCGGCTGGCTGTTAAATCTCACTATTCCTTAATAGAATCAACAGTCAAAATTTGAACTTCTTTGTTTCTATTGGCTCACTTACGTAACGCTGTTCCCGTATCGTACTAGCATAATCTCTCCGCGTCTTATGGTCTTCTCTCTCCATCTCTCTGTCACGCTCACTCTCTCTGTCACTCTCACTCTCTCTGTCCCCCTAAGCTGCTATACAAATCCGCTACACTCGCCGTTCCACTCAAAACTAAATTACTAATTTAAACAAATCCATCCAATCTATCAAATGTATAACTTTAACACCTCATCAAACTTTAACTATAACGGTTATAATATTCGCGTGTTGCTTCTCACAAGACCAGGGATAATATTTAGTACATACTGATGTGTACGTGCTTAATCCCGTCCGACCCGGTAAAATGCTTTTTGCGATCGAACTTCAGAAAATATAAAAACTACTCAAAGACTCGCCTGGCTTAAAGATCCGTTTAGCCATAGGCCACGAGTAAAGAAGGCATCATTTGCTTCAATGCACCATTTTTTCCATTCTGTGAATGTTGAGACCTATAAGGAAATAAGTGAAAAGAATGTAAATTAGTTGGAAAATGTTTTCTTTTCAAAACTACGAGGTATAATTTACATAATTCTGTTTCCTGGAAATTCAGATTGTTAGTGAACAAAGATACCTGATTAAACTCTACCTGTATCAACCTATAAGATCGGCTGTTGTGAGTGTATATGCTTCTATTTGATCACCTTGATGTTACTAGAGAACAAATCGGGAGACACATAACGTAACACTGAGACACATTCATGTAACCATTGTTGCAGTGGAAAAACAATAATTATTACACATTCGGTGTGTGTGTGTGTGTGTGTGTGTGTGTGTGTAGACTTGCAATGCGCGTGCACCATATTGCCGTCTGTGACCTGCCCGGTTTGACTGTATTTTTCCAAATTATCTCATAAAAGGAAAGATTTCCGAAAACAGTTATTGAACACAAAACGTGTGTTTGCATTTTCTGTACAACTCTTGTCTGGAATATCTCTCATTCTAATAAGAATTCAGCGAGGCATGATCAAAAATGTATGTTGGAATTCACGTGACGTGACATAACCGTCATTCTTGTCAGATTTTAATGAAACTTGAATTTCCTGTACAGATTTTCGATAACTACTCAAATATCAGTTTTCATGACCGCCCAGTGAGAGCCGAGTTTTTCCCTTTGGACAGACAGACCGACAGAAGGACAGACAGACATGATAATAATAGTCGCTTTTTGCAATTTAGCGAAAGCACCTAAAATTTACCGTTGCCACCCACGTGCACTGCGGTGTAGATCCCGGGCGTCGTCACAATCGCGCCTGCGCAATACAATACATAAGAGGCCACAAACGCGCCCACGCCCAACAGTGTAGCTATGTTGGTATTGTATGATGCGGAACGTACTTCGGCTGTTCTTTTGACAAATGTTAGAACTAATTGTTGTCTTCGTGTTGAAGTTACGTCTGCAAAGATGTTGCACCTGCTGCTGATGGGTCTAAGGGTAAATTGGAAAGGAGAGCCATGTCTCTGTTAGAGAAGGTGGAGGTGTTGGGTAATGTAGATAGACGAATGAGTACTGCCGCATTTTGTCGTAGTTATGGTGTGAATGCATCTACTAGTTCTACCAAGCAAAACGAAAGGCAGGCTTCAAGAGCAGTGTAGCATGGAGTGCACACATTTCTTGCGTAAGTCTTCTTGTAGAAATGGAAGATGCACAGAAGTAGTTGTCAGTTAGTGGTGCTGTAATTAGAGAAACGCTCATGCAGATATGCAATCAACGCAAAGTCTGGGGGTGAGGATAAAAGCAGCTTCCATGCCAGTAAAAGTTAGTTTGAAAAATTTAAGAATCTTACACATCTGCATAATGTGAATAGGGTAAGCGAATCAGCATCTGCTGATCTTGATGCTGACACTAAGTAGATAGAGCACTTCAAGAAAATAATGACTGCAGAATGACTGCTTACAACAGCAAATATTTAACCTTGATGGAAGGGGCCTGAAAGTTACGTAAGATATGGATGCTGTCATGGCAACATACAAAGGCTATATAAGGACGTGCAATAAAAGGCAAAGCAATAGAAGGCCACATCTTTCTTCGCGGAGGCTTACGACTCCCCCTTCGTCATTCATTCCGTCATTTGACCACCGTAACAACTTTCAGACAACACTTCCGTCGTCCCAGTAAATGCCAACACAAATATGTTTCGTGCTTGTAGCACGTTTCATGTGTCTTTGGTTTTCGTAACCCCATTTTTCACATAAAATTTGAAATTTGCGTTACGCTATTTTTCGCTTGATTTTTCAAGAATGTAAACCCTACGAACGGTTAGGAGTTTCTGTATTCCATTTGAATATGATTCTTTAAATTTTAATATCTCTGTTATTCAAGACCAGAGACAGACGAAAAATATATTACTCTGATCACCGGGGATATCATGGGATGTCACGGGGGACGCAAACTTCATGTGGAATAGAGCTGCCGTGTTCAGTGCATACATACAGAAAGACAGTGTAGTATGTTAAACACAAACAAAATTCAGATTTCTTTCAAGTCAAATTTGACCATACTCATTCACTCTCTTGTCTGTCTTACGAAAAGTCCATTGCCTCTTCCGAAGCGCGTTCTCCACCGAGTACGATCCAGTGCTTCCTCTTTCAATTTCCAGTATCCTCTCTCTTCCCGAAGGCCATCAAGTAGCTGCTTACGTCTTCTTCTTCATCTTGCAGTCACGTCTGTCCTTCCCCCTATCTTTCCTTCAATGACGTGTTTCAGAAGGCAGTTTCTACGCAGAAGGTCACCAATACAGATTTATTAATTATAAGATATTCCTCTCCTCTTTGACTCTTTGTAATACTTCTTCATTTCCCACACGATAATTCGGTCCAACTGATCTTCTCCGTGCTTTTCCAGCACCACATTTCAAAATTTTCCATGTCTTTCCGATCTACTTCCCGAACTGTCGAAGTTTCAGCACCATATAAAGTTAGTTTATTCCTTTGATTTAAGACCAATTTGCTGGTAAAAATGTTCTCTGCTTCTTTAACGCTGCTTTTGCCATGGCAAAACTGGATTTGACTTTACATGCACATACGTATTGCATCTTTTGTTATCATGCTGCCCAAGTAGTTGACATATTCCACATTCTCCGACTAATTTTGATATATAATTATTTGTGTTAGGAATGGTTGCTTCGAGATTCTCATGACTTTAGTTTTTCCACATTTGTTTCCATTCCATAGCATCAGTCATGCCCTGTAGCACTGTTTCTGCCTTAGCTAGTACCACAAGGTCATCTACAAATTTTACAGTGCGAATTGTTTGCCTATTTTGAAGCCTTTCAACCCCTTCAAGAGCCTCCTTGTTAAGACCTTCGCTATAAACGTTGAATAGAATCGGCGACAAACAGCTTCCATGTCTAACTCCTCTGCCATTCATACTTATTTTCTCACATAGGTCCAGTTCTAGTTTCACGCTCTGATCCACGTACATTTTGCTGATCAGTCTTCTTTCGCGCCAGTAAAGAAACTTTATTTTCATCCAAACTAATTTATATGAAAAGACACTTTTTCGGAAGAAACTATAAAGCACGATTGGATTTCATGTCACGTGCAGGCTATAAATACAGATACCAAACACTACGAAGTCCACACAAAATTTCGCAGTAACAGTGATGAGGTTCAAAGAAGTTCGACATCAGTTGTCTGCACAATTGGCAAGAAATTCCTTGTATCAACTGATTAAGCTATGAGATGATAAACCAGTATTCTGGTGGAGTGACAGGAAGACGAACCGCGTTAGCGCTGGTATGCGAGTAACTGACTACGGCCATGCATGGAACAAAGCGGCCATAAATCATAATGCAAACGTACTAAGAGGGGATCCAATTCTTGAAAGTCATGTACTCCTACAAGGGTAAGAGAGGGGCTGTAGAAAGATATGAAGTAAACTGGACAGCTGGGTGATTGTTTTATGTTTCAGACTGCTGCCTTCTCTGTTTAACTTCTTCGGATTTCAAGTCACGTGGACATACGAGTAGTCTGGGCGCGGGGCGAGTGAAACCCTCAAACGTGATGCATTGCCCCGCGCTGCTAGAGACACCACGTGGGTGGGAGTGCTGCTCTACCGGGTCTACACTTCTGAATATAAGAGACTTCTAAGGGATCCTTATAATAATAACGAAGGCAGACCGCACGTGATTCTTCTTCATTCCAGCAGATGCATTAGATCCCTGGTTCAAATCTCGAGTGTTAATTTGTGATTGACCTCGCTCCTTCCAGACATGTTTGGGTATTACCATGAATCATGTTACGACTTGTCACTTCCTCCCCTTTTCCAATTAATTATTCATGATCCATCCTACAATATGATTCTATAGAATGCTAATGTAATTATAACATTGTTAACGAGACCGTAAATAACTAAACAGAATCAAAATTCAGTTATTCTTGCATAATAGCGGGCTGTGTATAAGATGTACAGAACTAGTACAGAATTGTTCAATAACCGTACAGAGCGAAATGTAATTTCTACACCACAATTTGTTAGTCCGCCAGGTTTTGAACCAAACTCTGTCTGTTGTAACAATGAACCTTTCATTTGACCTTAGCATCTGAACAGTTTATACGCCATGTCACGCGAATATCAGTGTGTCTGATAATTTCTTGCACTTACAGAGGTTATTTCGTAATGCTAAAACAATATGCTGTCCTTTGATTTTTTAACCCATATTTCTTCCTGAAAAGTGAAGGGGAGGTCCTTGAATTCAACGTGTCGTCTGTGCGTGCGTACATGCGTGAATGTGTGAGTGCCTTTGTGTTAAATTTTGATTCCATTTATCGATTTCTGGGCAAAATAGTATACTAAATATGCGACTGGATATCACGCCATCACTATACCTGTTAACATTCGACACACACTAATAACAATATGGCGGACAAGCGACCCTCTATGGCGGGAGCGACACAAGCGGCTCCTGTCGTTAGGTTCTGAAGTGACGTACGGCATTTAGCTTGGAGAAAAACGTAGTTTCTGTGAACGGAAATGGAAAATAAAATAGTGTGGTAAACGAGTCAGAATGAGAAGAAGAATATAAGGACTTAAAGGACCGAAAAAGAGGTGTTTCCAACTTACATAATGTTAGTTACGTATTGGACGAACTGACAGAGATAAAATAGGAGACGACGGTGTGGGAAGCTGAAGAAATAATGACAGACGTCTTGTAAAACTGGACTTGAGTTAAGAGACCTAGGGATTGCATTGTCACTGAGTTTAACCTAATCGGTTATAAATATGCAGAGGGGAACATAGAAGTGGGTAAACATTTTAGGTTGAAAAGTTGAAAAATTTGGACAAAACTCCTTGTGAAACCTTTTGTATTACGGGGCTTGGGACACGTGGTATGTGTATAGAATTATGATTGGGAAGCATGAAGGGATGGAAAGACCTTAATGAGATCAGAGACCTGTGTCTAGATGGAAGGATAATATTAAAATTTTTATTACAAACCCGAGGAGCGAAGACGCATATTGACCAGGCTGCAGTCAAGTGATTATTCACCGGTCTCTCACACTGGGGGCCCGATTTCAAAACCAGGCCAGTCTATGTAATGTTTGTGGTAGACCACTTGGTGCAGAGAATGGCTTCTCCGAGAGCGTCGGTTTTCTACAGTCGGTATCATTCACTCAGAGATAAAAAATGTTATTTGTCTATCGTCGAAACCACATATACTCAGCAAATTGCAGCGTCGTTAAATAAAACGCTTTAAGCGTGTGTAGTGGATTCAGTAACCTGGGGTAGGGGTGAAAGTGAACTTTTTCTGAAAGTGGCAACGAACCTTCGATTTCTGTAGAAGGTGGGGTGTTTCTTGGCCAGGTGGATGACAGGTTCATAAATTATTTTCTAATAATCATAATACGATTTCTCGATCTTCTAGCTATCGCGTCACTGTGTCCGATAAAAACACTCGGTATGGCGGAGTCGCCGTCCAGTAGAACAGGAACCTCAGCCACACCGCTATGGAAACCTAAACTCTCGAAAATAAGAAGTTTTATTTCCTGTTTTTCTGTTTCCTACCGCGAACAGCGGTGGGCCGGGTAGCTCAGTCGGTATAGCGACTGACTACAGGCTGGACGGTCCGGGATCGAATCCCGGTGGGGACGAGATTTTCCGCCCCTCCAGACCAGCCCTGGGGCCCACCCAGCCTCCTGTAAAATGAGTACCGGGTCTTTCCCGGGGGTAAAATGCGGCCGGGGCGTGCTGCTGACCACTCACCTCCTTCTAGTGCCGCGGTCATGGAAGAGTAGAGCTACCCACCCTCTGGGCCACACCGGGCCTGTAACGGGTTCACTTTACTTACTTTACCGCGAACCGCGAACCCAGTAGATAAAACACAAACACGCTTGTATTATGAAATTTACAGCGTGCTCTTGCCAGTATGTGTGGTAGCCTTGAATGTGAACAGATGTGTAGGTACTGCAGTAAAAATTTGGGAAGCTATTCGAATCCGTATTCCAAAATATTTTGAGCACTTCTTCCAATTTTTTTGCGGAAAAGTGAATATTAGTCTCGTCATATCTGTCCATCCAACCATCCATCTTTTATCATGGAACAGCTCCAATATTGCTAGATAGATCATCTGGAAACTTTATATTTGGAGACTGTACTAAATTTTGTGGAGATATTAAAATTTGGTGACGATCAGACAAAAATAAGACACTTTACATGACAAGCTACTTACATTTATAATATAGATCTATTTATATTGCCGTTATTGTTCCTTATAATTAGGACCGACTGTGTTCTCTGGGCTACTAGCTGAGAGCGACGAAATATTTAATGAACAGGACGTAACAGCAGAGCTTGATCGAATGAAAATTTCCCCCGTTACGATTATAGTCATTATTGATCTGTTGCTAAGGTACGGAGATATACCGCGTCTTGTGTACAACTTTAAAAGGCACATCTACAAGATCTGTATTTTCAACGTCTTTCTTTAAATTATAAACCAATTTAACATCCAAGGACAACAGCAGAGCGAAAATGAGAAAAGCTTTATGCTCTGATACTTTTCCTGACTTGTCTAAGTGAACTTTAGTCTATTAATCTGGGTGTTTTTTCTTGTTTAAAGTGTATCTGTCATACTCTGTATATATTGTGATACTAGCAACGAAAGCAGTCATATCCCGTGAGATTAACTGGTACATTTGTCCGTATAAAATACGGACACAACTTTGCGAAACACTGCTAATGCCTCTTAATATTGTATTTGCCGTGCATGATGTCAAATTCAACATATTTAATCAACATTTCGTGCAATAAAAAGTAAACATAATCGATGCACAGTTTTCTTTGTACATGTTCCGGCACTCTCGGGGCGCCATCATCTGGGAAATCTTGTGTTATGTTAACACAAGGAGCGCCTTCGAATTGGTCCAGTGCGCAAAGCCCAGACGCACAGCAGTTTCATTCAAAGCACACATCGCTTCAAAAAAAAGTTAAAATGATAACACAGTGGACTATGAGGTTTTTGAGCTACAATTACGCTGTGATACGGTGTCCACAATTTTCGCCGGAGTGTAAGTGGATGTCCAGAGGTCCAAATCGTAACCCAAATACGGGTACAGTCCTGACGGTGCCAAGTTCGTGTAGCCTGAACGGAGTAGAAGTGCCGAAACATGTGGGAAGGACGCTGCGTATTGATGATGTTTTATTTTTAGTGCATGAAAAGTTGGTTACGTAGGTTGAACTGTTAATGCTTTGAAAACTCTGCAAGCGAAATGAAGACAGAAGAAGTAAGAACTATCACGTGAACAAGTAAATGACTTTTCGAAATTTTCAAATGATATTGTCAATCACGTGGTCTTCCTTGGTCTGATCTTAAAAGACTACGAAACTTTGTATGAGGCCGAAATACTTGTTCTGTCTGAAAAACTGCTAAATAGTTTTCAGTTAGATTTGTTGCTGCCTGTCTAGAAAATAAGTTATCAGGAGACAAGGTGATGCGCCTACCGTACTTAACCTCTTGACGCCAGCGATCCATCTAAGTTGTACAGTGCGTACAGCTTAAAGCAGAACCCGTATAAACACTGTAAATTAGAAATCTTCACATTCTTGTGAACATTAAAATTAACTGCTGTGTTCCACACAGTCCCGCTACATTTTTGACTGCGTGAGGTTTTAACTTCTCAAACAGGACTATGCTCCATTAAATGAAACAATTGAGAGAGCTTTGTACTATAAATGTTTTCACCTTGGCTCAAAGAGCTTGAAAATTCATAGCTGGTCGCGAAACTTGTTAAATTGCTTGTAGAATTTGGTGGTTCTGATATTCGTTACAGTGCTTATGCATGCAAGCAGCTTGTACTGACAGGCTACACTGCTTATAAAAGCTAGTGATATTGACATTTTTAATTGATTATAGAAATTGCAGGTACTGATACACGTTGAACTGCTGGTACTGGTGCAGTTTAAACAGCTTATACACGTAGAAGTTGCTTATGGTACTGGTACTGGTACACTTCAAACGTTTTATACATAGATGCAACTGATGCTGATATAATTTAAATTTCTGATAGAAACTGCGCTTATCTGCTTACACATTGATGCAGCTTGCACTGACACAAGTGAAGTTCCTCGATCTTCGTTCTTACCAATCAGACATGTATTATTTGTGAGCTAGTGGGAGCTAGTTCCGAGCGATGCTTTCTGCTATAATACTGACACAACTCCGTTACAGCTGGGCCGTCTTTACTAAAATAGGTAAGTCGAATGCAGACGTCAACAAGTACTATGCATCATTTAGCACCACATTATAAGCTATTTTTTGGGAATGAATGCTTCACTAGACGTAGGCGAAGATTTAGCTCGTAGAGACTTGAACAGGAGGTCAGGCGGGGCCTAGGATCGAACTGGGCCCAGTGGCGAAGAGAAAAATTACGGCCCCTGCCAGAAATTGAACTCTGGTCATCCAACCAAACTCAAAACTAAGAATGAAAACACTAATATCAAATAGCAATAGTAAGTACACTAATATCAAAATTCTGCCCTTGACTCGTGTAAAAATTAAAACAAACACTGAACAGGCCTCAACCTCCTGCCCTGAGAGTTCCAGATTTCAAGACAATCGGGGCATGTAGGTGGTAAGGTTGTCCGCCCTACACAACGGACGCCTATACCTCCCAGAAAATATTCCTGGTACTTATTTCTGTTAGAGGCTAAGCCGACCCCAGGGTCGTAGTGCGGCTGGAGGATGAGTTCAATGAAAAAATCCAGTGACAAAGATGGGGAATCAAACCCGCCACCTTCCAGCTTGTAGCGCAGTGCCTCGACCAGCTACGCCACCTCATGCCGTTTTGTCGCACGTATCTCCTGTAATATATGCGCAGTTAGGCTTTGGCATCTTGAGTACGGAGCCTAGGAATGAATCCTCGCGGGAATTCAAATCATGGCCGTGGCGGACGCAGTGGAATTGTCCAAGGCCTCTCTCAGAGTTTATTTCGTTTCCGCTGCTTGCAATCACTCCACCATTTCTTCCAGCACACCTATTATGACCCCGTAATTTGTGCGGTAGCCCTGTCCAGGCAGCACATTATAACATTATCGTCTTTGAGTTGAGGACTGGGTAGAGATTGCGGCACTGCAGACGCGTCATATACTCATACTTACTGACTCCATGGAGCCGAATCCTTCCTGAGAGGCTAAAAGGTTTTCAGCTAGTCAAGAGATTCCCCGCATTTTATGGAACCCGAAGGTTTATTACCGCATTCACAAGTGTCCGCCAACAATCCCTATCCTGAGCTAGCTCCATCCAGTCTATACACCCACACACCACTTCCTGAAGATCCATCTTAATATTATCCTCCCATCTACGCATAGGTATTCCTTGTGGTCTCGTGCCTTCAGGTTTCCCCACCATAACCCTGACTACACCTCTCCTCTTCCCATACGTGCTACATGCCCCTCACATCTCCTTCGCGATTTGATCACCCGAACAGTATTGGGTGAGGAGTACAGAGCATTAAGCTATGCCTTATGTAGTTTTATGCGTTCCCTTATTACCTCGTCCCGCCTAGGCCCAAATATTCTCCTGAACACCCTCTTCTCAGACACCCTCTGCCTACGTTCCTCACTCATTATGAGGGACCAAATTTCACACCCATAAAAACAACAGGCAAAATTATAGTTCTGTATATCTTAATGTTTATATTTTTGTATAGCACACCACTGGAAGACAAAAGATTCTGCACCGAATGATAGCAAGCATTCCCTGACTTCAATCTGCTCTTAATTTCTTCCTGAACAGAATTTTGATTTGTTAAATTTGTTCCCAAATATTTGAACTCCTCCGCCCTTTCAAAGGAACTATTATCAATTTTCATACTGTGACTTTGTCCTGCATTCTGATCTCGAGACATGACCATTTATTAGTTTTACCGCATTTTCTTCTAGTCCACTCTCCTTACTAGCCACTATCAAAGCTTCTGCGTTTACCTTTATAAGTACGTACACTTCCTCCCATTATATTTACATCGGCATAAACCAGAAGCTCATGTGTACCATTTAATTTCAAGCCATCCTGGTTTACCTGAACCCTCTTAATGACGTAATCTAAAGCAAAGTTGAAAAGCTATGGCGATGGAGAGTCTCCTTGTTTCGAACTATTCCTAACAGGAAACATGTCGGACAAATTCTTGCCTACCCGGCCTCTGCTGTACGTTTTAGTCAGACACATTTTTATTAGCCTTACCAGTTTCATAGGAATACCAAACTCAATGAGAATATTATACAAGACCTCCCTCCTAACGGAATCATAAGTTTTCTTGAAGTCTGTAAAGTGCTGGTGCACTGCTTCGTTGTATTCCCATTTTTTTCTCAAGTATTTGACGAATGCAGATTACGTGTATATGATCAGCAGTTGACCAGCTGCTTACAAATCCACATTGATAATCTCCAATAATTTCTTCTGCGTATGGAGTTAACATTGACGGCAAGATGTTGGATAAAATTGTGTACGTAGTTGGTAAAAGTGATATGCTTCTGTAATTACTAAAATCTGCTCTATCGCCCTTCTTATAGATAGGTGATCGACTCCTTCCACTCCTCAGGTAATTCCTGCTTATTCTAAATATAATTATTACATTTATGAATCTCAGAGCAAACTTTTTGTACCACCTGATTTAATAAATTCTGCTGGGATTTGATCTATACCAGTAATCTGTGTCTGTTATACTTTCAATAACCATCTCAAACTCAAAGGCACTCGGTTCAGGCACTAGAGGTTATGCTGTATGTATCTGTGTTCTTCAAATCACTGATGGCCATATACAGGTCTCTGGTGGTTTTGATCTTACTGCTAGTTTAAATTTCATAAATCTTAGCTTTCCCTTCTTTTGTTCCCGAATTGTCTACCAGCTTCACTTTGTACATTATTTAGATTACTACATTACTTTGGTTTGGATCCTATAACTACTGCATTTTAGCCTGCTTCCTTTGATCTAAAAAACCTAAACATCCTGAAACTAGATTGAAGTGTATCTATTTGTCCAACACAACTATATGATGGTAGAGATATGTATAGAATTTATTACATAAATAACAACTACATGTTTCGGCACTTTACATTTGTCATCTTCAGGTTGAGAAATGAAAAACTTAGTAAGCAGCTATACTCGACTTATGTGGGTTGTATATAGTGGGGAGGTAAGAGGTGAAGTGGGTACGAGATCTCGCATGTGTTGTGTAGGATGGGTGGTGTGGGTACATGGGTTCTGCTATTCTAGGTTAATCTAGTTGGATCTACGGTATTGTCTTATGTTTGTAGAAATTATATGTACATATACACTTAGCTTATAAATAGACAGTGCAAATTTTATATAAGCGTAGTTTCTATAGTTAAGGTGAGTTCATTGTTCTAAGATTATACAAAATATAGTTCCTATAGTTATAGTGGTTTCATTGATCTAATCACTTTGTTATTACCTTTACTATTATAGTGTATCAAGTTTGATTTTCATAATTTGTCAGTTCAGTATCTGAAGTAAAACTGTTATCAGATGGACTAAAATGTGAGTAAGGGAAGTAAATTAGGAAACAATAGTGTGGAAAACAGTTTACTGGTATTACCTTAACTTAATTTAATTTAATTTGCTTGTACCAGTAAGCTGTTTTCCACACTATTGTTTCCTAATTTACTTCCCTTACTCACATTTTAGTCCATCTGATAACAGTTTTACTTCAGATACTGAACTGACAAATTATGAAAATCAAACTTGATATACTATAATAGTAAAGGTAATAATAAAGTGATTAGATCAATGAAACAACTATAACTATAGGAACTATATTTTGTATAATCTTAGAACAATGAACCCACCTTAACTATAGAAACTACACTTATATAAAATTTGCACTGTCTATTTATAAGCTAAGTTCTACAAACATAAGATAATACCGTAGATCCAACTAGATTAACCTAGAATAGCAGAACCCATGTACCCACACCACCCATCCTACATAACACATGCGAGATCTCGTACCCACTTCAGCTCTTACCTCCCCACTATATACAACCCACATAAGTCGAGTATAGCTGCTTACTAAGTTTTTCATTTCTCAACCTGAAGATGGCCAATGTAAAGTGCCGAAACATGTAGTTGTTATTTATGTAATAAATTCTATACATATCTCTACCATCATATAGTTGTGTTAGACAAATACATACACTCCAATCTAGTTTAATTATAAACACAACGGGGATGACGAAACTTATGACTAAACATCCTTCATCAAAGCATGGTTTGTGCTGCTTCAATTCGTGCAGAACTAGACCCTCTTTAGCTGAGGTTTTGATATTCTCTTTAATGTTCTCCCAATCTCTATTTACCTCCTCGTTATCATTTAAGTTCCCCAGAGCTGCAAACCTGTTTGTAATCTCAATCTGGTACTGTTTCCTAACCTCCAGCTCATTTAGCTTCCTCAATTAAATCTTTCCCCATCAAACTTCTGTGCTGTTTGTTTACTTACTTCCAAACTTTCCCTAAATTTGCAACCACCAGATAGTGATCGATATCACAGTCAGCTCCCCAGAAACTTAGTGTATTTGTATACTCGAATGCCATCGCCTATCTATCAATATGTGATCAATCTGGTTGTGAGTCTTCCAATCAGGAGAGGTCCAGGTGTACTTACGAATGTTTCGGCGTGGGAACATCGTGCTCTTAACAACTAAATTTTTGATGTGGTAATGTTTACAATTCTAACACCATTTTCTTTACTATCCTGATGTAGACTCTCATTACCAATTGTCGGTTTGAAAATATTCTCTGTCCCCACTTTGCGTTAAAATATCCCAATAGTATTTCCGTATGGTACTTAGGAAAGAGTTTGAAAACGTGCTCTAATTCCTCATAAAACTGTCTTTTTAATAATCACTTTTCTCCTCACTTGATACACGCATGTTTAGAAAAATCATATTACATCAGCAACCTCTCAGAACTATATATGACACCCTGTCGCTAACAAACTCTGCTGTCCTACTGTTGATACTATTGTGTGGTGTATAAGAATCCTGTTCCCAATTGACGATTCTTGTTTCCTTTTCCATAGAAAAAGTTACAATCCCCTGCTCTTACAGTGCCCCTTTTGTCCTAACTAACTTCCTGTACATCCAATAAATCTAATATATACCTTGCTAATTCCCTGGCTTCTGCTGTAATTGAACCTGGCCTGTACAGATTCCTAACATTCCAACTACCTAATTTCATGTCCCTTTCCCGTTGCTTAGTGCTTACCACAGGATCGGTCCGATCCGAGAACTTTTTGAATGATTCGTAACAAATACGTTTTTTACGGTGAGGAGTTGTTAGCTTCTCGCCCAAATCCCAAGTTGGAAGACAACCCCTTGTCAGCTGTCCGCGACTACTTATTCAATAAATTCGCTGCTTTCCTCCATATTGAAGGCCGTTCCTCCATCCGCCATCTGAGGACGCCCCATGCCACGCCGTGGTGACATTGACGCAATTAATGGTATTTCCGTTTATTTACACATTATTATTACAAAAAGTACTCTTGTTAGTCGCTTAGTTAATTTAACAATTCATCAGTTGCACAAGGCGAAGGAGATGTGTATGTGCTGCTATAAATTCCTTGTGTTGGCGGGTGGAAAAAGACAAAAGAACTCAGTTCTATCGTCCACCCTTCCAGATTTTTCTTCGGATTTTTGGATCGTTTGGGTATTTAGAACATCTGTAATACGAACACTTTGACGACGTTGTTGCTGCCAGTTTTGCTACCTGTGGCATTTTTCTGCTGTTAGGGTGTATATACGTAAAAGATAAGTTGTAAAAATTAAGGTGACATTATTTTAGTCCTCCCATTTCCAGCACTCATTGTTCTAGAACAGATAGACGTAACGTTCGCCCTTGAACATGCCATGACGGCCCAGAAGGTTGGGGGGGGGGGGGAGGGGTATACTTCTCGCTTTTTTATACCCTGGGCACTAGGGGGGGGAGGGTGTTAACCCCCCCCCGTGGCCCTTTTTAACCCGGGAAAAAA
>Ga0123355_10009676_pt1 | contig 14690 bp, 12 predicted proteins | sample TergutEmb28metaG_3_FD_89872 | JGI IMG/M metagenome (GOLD analysis project Ga0123355, IMG submission 89872) | Embiratermes neotenicus P1 segment gut microbial communities from Petit-Saut dam, French Guiana - Emb289 P1 | ecosystem: Host-associated > Arthropoda: Insects > Digestive system > Gut ...
ATACTTGGGACTATAACAATTTTGACACTACTCTTTACAACGGCGGCATTCGCGAATCCGAATGTATCCGGCGCGATTGAATCAACGTGGAACGCAACTCAAAGTCAAATTAGATCGGTTGTAGATAATGTTATATTTCCCATATTAAGCGTAATATTAGCAATCGCATTTTTTGTAAAGTTGGGGATGGCATATTTTGATTACCGTAAACATGGGCAATTCGAATGGACTGCGCCTGCGATTCTGTTTGCGTGTGCTTACCGCTCCCAACTTTTTATGGGGAATTATCGGGATGTAACGCAAAAATAAGGCGAACTTGGGCGGCGGGGAACTGTCGCTCACGTTCTTGATATGGAGGTTAAAAAATGTTAACAGTATTAGCAGAAAATAAAAATGACCGCAGTATCAGGGCAATCATTGAACTTCCTGCTTCTGATGGAGAAATCGCAGAGTTTCGTAAGGAATTGGACGTTGAATCGGGAGCTGAAATCAGTATAAGGTATTCCGGCACAGGAGAGCATTGGTATACTGATGTTCTTCTGTTAGAAAACAACTTGAACGAAAATCCTACAACAACCGTGAGTGAGCTGAATTTATTGTCACATTTGTTGAATCGCATGGACGAAAATGAGATTGCTAAATATGAGAATGCAGTGAGTGAATACAGCAATGATTTGGGGATTTCAGGTATTAAGAATATAATCAATGAGGCATATGATGTTATTGCACATACAGCCGGACACGAAGAATCTGATATATGGTATGACGGTGAAATTGTTGAAGAATTACTCATCGCAGAGCGCGAACTGTTGAAACCCTATCCCGAAATGAACAAAGATGTGTTTTGGAAAATAATTGCCGACGCACGAGAACAAAGTGACGGAGAATCGGGAATTATGCAATTGTCTATAACTGAAGAATTGGCCCTTATGAGTCCTCAAGATATTATACTTTACAGGGATATCAAAAATGAATACGCTGAACTTGCATATATAAACGAAGTTATTGAGGTTTCATGCAACTTCAACAAAAAAATTCAATCAGAAAGCGGCATGGCATATTTTCGTTGTTCGCTCATTTCACAAGGCGGTGGAGAGGTATACATAAGAACGCCGGGAACGCCCGACATATCTATAATAGAAAATTTAAAACAAGTTGATAGAACATGGCATGATTGGGAAAGTGTTGGATATCCCGCAGATCATGCTTATGAAATAAGAACCGGTGATGAAATTTACGATCAACCTCCAATCATAACACAGGAACAAAAAGATGAAATTGCCGCTGAAACTATGTGTGAACAAACAGGCGGCGATTCACAGTTTGAACAAACTATGTAATAATAAACGAATTATAGGTAAAGAGGGTGATATATTAAATGTTTCTATATTAATTGGGTATCAAGTAATGTTATGGAAGAAATTTTTAATTGGTTTCATGCCAGAATTGTAGAATTTTTGTCAGAATTTTTTAAGTCCATGAACTATATGGGCGCGGAAATGTTTGACATTGCGTGGATTCAAGCTATAACCACATTTTTCTCATATTTTGCTTGGGCATTATTCGGCGTAGGTATGGTTGTGGCAGTATTCGACTGTGCGATTGAGGCTCAAAACGGAAACGCGAACATTAAAGAAACCGCGCTCAACATACTAAAAGGTTTTTTAGCTTGCGGTATATTTGCCACCGTCCCCATTGCGTTGTATAGATTTTCTGTAAATTTGCAATGGCTTCTTTCGTTGGACATAATCGGTGTGTTTGAAACTGTTCAGGCTCCTATGTTTAGTGTAGGTGAAATAGCTGACGAGATTGTGCATAGTTTCAGTTTTAGACATAGTTCGATATATTATTTGTTTTTAATGATAGCAATGGGGTATTGTGTTATAAAAGTTTTCTTTGCGAATCTGAAACGTGGCGGGATTTTATTGACTTTGGTTGCCATTGGAAGTTTTCATATGTTCAGTGTTCCGCGCGGATATACAGATGGATTTGTAACATGGTGTAAACAAATAATCGGAATATGTTTTACTGCATTTATGCAAACAACTCTGCTGATTGCGGGTTTGCTAACATGGAATAGTAGCATCTTGCTTGGTTTGGGAATTATGTTGGCAAGTAGTGAAGTGCCGCGAATTGCCCAACAGTTCGGTTTGGATACTTCCACGCGTTGTAATCCGATGAGTGCGGTGTTCGCGGCGCAAAGTGCGGTAAATACTACAAAAGCAATATTTATGAAAACAGCGGTAAGATAATATGAACAAGGGAGAGATGAAAAATGCAAACATACATATATCCTGACAATCTAAACGCGAAAGCGACATTGTGGATGTGGCGATTACGAGATATGGGAATTATTGCGTCAGGCATAATCATATCAGCGGTGTCGATTGCCACGATTCAATTTATACTGCCGTTGGTTTTGGTATGTGCCTATGCTTTTTTAGCTATTCAGTTGGATGATGTTTCAATGAAGGACTACATCGCATGGGCATGGCGGTATCTTATCAGCGGTCAACAATATTATGAGTGGACGGAGGATACGATATGAGCATATTTGATTTGTCTAAAAATCAGAAAAGAAAATCAACGCGACAGCTTATAGGCGCGCGAAAAATTACAGACCAAAGCCTCGAAACATACAGCCACGGCGAATTGGTCTTTTTTATTGTAAAGCCTCATAACCTCGCGGTGTTATCTATGGAAAACATAAACTACCGATTACACGCTATGACAACCATTCTTAAAAGTATAGGTAACCTTGAAATGTGCTGCATGAACAGCCGGGAAAGTTTCGAGGATAACAAGACTTATTTACATGAAAGAATTGAAGCTGAGGAAGTGGAATCAGTAAAGGAATTATGTCGGCTTGATATTGAATATCTTGATAAAATCCAACTTGAAATGGCAACTGCACGGGAATTTGTGTTGATGTTGAGATTCCGGCGCGAGAAACCCGCTGAGATGATGAACCAAGTCAATCGTACGGAAAAATTGCTAAAAGAGCAAGGATTCGATATCCGCAGAGCAGTAAAGGCGGATATACAGCGAGTTATGGCGGTTTATTTCGAGCAGAACATCACGCATATGGAGTTTGACGATGTGGATGGCGCAAGGTACGCGGGGCATATTGTAAATTCCTAAATTTTTATAGACTTTTCAAAAGCATTATGGTATAATAAAAGGCAGAATTGGAGGTGCGAAAATGAAGTTAGATGGTTGCTTAATGTCAAAAGATACTGTTGTCGCAAATATAAACGATGGCAGAATTTCTGTTGTGAATGAACAATTGATACCTTTGTATCTTAAAAATCGTTCTTTTGAAAGTTGGTTAGAGGGGAGAGCCATTGACACCCACCGAATTAACTCGCGCCTTCTGAAAAAAGCCTTACGCCTAACAACCGCAAACGATATGGACGTTGTTTTGAAAGTAAACGCGGCAACTATAACCGACACCTATTGGTTTAAACCGGAAGGTAGCGAATTGACCTACGATGATATCCGTTTCAAGGAAAATATGTTTGACAAGTTGGCTCTGTACGGCGATCCTGACAGTTTTAACAAGGAGTACAGCCGAACACCTGAACTTACCAATACCGGCAGCTTTGAGAAATGTTGGCGGATTGACGGCAACGGCGAATGGTGGATTTACAAACAAGGAGATTATAAAGAATTGTTTTCTGAGTTATTTATATGCGAGTTAGGCAAAGTGTTAGGGTTTAATATGGCTCACTATGAAAAAGACGGAAAGTATATTAAAAGCCTTGATTTCACAGAGGGCGCATTGGTGAATTTTGAATCCGCGGCAGGAATTGTCGGTGAGGATGAAGATTACGCCATAAACTTTGAAGCACTCCGGAAATTATCCGAAAATTGCGTGGATGATTATGTTCGGATGATATATTTAGATACTATCTGTTTTAACATGGATCGACATACGAAAAATTATGGCGTGTTGCGGGATGTCGAAAGCGGTGCGGTGATTGGTCTTGCGCCGAATTTTGATAACAATATCGCGCTTATTGCACGTGATTATCCGGAAAACATCTTGCGGGACAACGATAAATTAATTCAATTTTTCGTGGAATTTTTGGAATCTTGCCCGGACGCGCTTGAATGTTTAGAGAAGTTGAATATCCCTACGATTGACCGAGAAATGATAGAGTCATGTATGGATAAAATTCCGATTGATGTTGACCGAGCGATTATATGCGAATTTGTGTTGAATGGGCAAACACAAGTCACGGCGGCGGTGGAACAGTTAAGACAGGATAATGGATTTAATCATACGATGAGTTAAACGAACTAAATAAAATGCACGAATCAAGCGCACCTTACACGGTGCGCTTTTTTGATACTCTAAATTCAGAAGAAAGAAAGGGTTTCGATATAAATGTTTACAAAGAAAAAATTTGCGGCAACGGCGGAACAAGTGAGCGATGATATTCAATTACACGAGTTCCTCGACACGATTATGCCATCAACTATAAAGTTTTATAACAACCATTATATTTGCGGAAATACATACCGCTCGGTTTGGGCGATTCGAGAATATCCGACCGAAACAGCGGAGCAAGGTATCCTCCGGCACTTGGGCGAGAAAGACAGCGTAACACTCAAGATTTATACACGCCACGTAACTCCCGCCGAGGAACGGAAAATCATTCAAAATGCGACAAACCGCAATAAAATGAACCGAAGTACAACAACAGATTTACAACAAAAAATTGTTGCAAACAGCAATCTGCAAGATGTTGCAAATATTATCGCACAACTTCACAGGGACAAAGAACCGCTAATACATACAGCAGTATATATTGAAATATTCGCCTACACGTTAGACCGCTTGCGCGAACTGCAAACCGATGTGAACGCGGAACTTATTCGCTCGAAGATGAATATTGACCGCCTGATATTGCGACAGAGGGAAGGATTTCTATCGGTAATGCCTATCGGATATAACGCTTTCGGGACTCAATTTGAAAGAGTACTACCTGCCACTTCGGTGAGTAATCTGTATCCGTTCAATTATTCCGGCAAAACCGATCCGAAAGGGTTCTGTATTGGACGAGAAAAATGCGGTTCAAATATCCTTGTAGACTTCAACCGCCGCGCCGATGATAAAACCAACGGAAACATCTTGATACTCGGAAACAGTGGTCAGGGCAAAAGTTATCTGCTCAAATTAATTCTGCAGATATTGCGGCAAAAAGGTATGAAACTGATTTGTCTTGATCCGGAGTCGGAATATGAGGATGTGGCGGTTTCAATGGGCGGTTGTTATCTCGACATGATGTCCGGCGAGTATGTGATAAACGTGTTAGAGCCGAAGCTGTGGGATGACGGACAAGTCGACCAAAATGACACCGCGACTCCGAATGCGTTCAAAGCGTCCTCGCGCCTGAGTCAACACATATCGTTCCTAAAAGATTTTTTCCGTGCTTACAAGGATTTCAAAGACGCGCATCTTGACACTTTGGAAATCCTGATTGGAAAGCTATATAGGAAATTCGATATCACGGATACAACGGACTTCGACAAACTGAAGCCGACTAACTATCCGATATTAAGTGATTTGTATAAACTTGCAGAAAAAGAATATATGGAATATCAGGAAGGAACAAAACAGCTTTATACCGCGGAATTATTGCAGGAACTGTGCTTGGGATTGCATTCGATGTGTATAGGTTCGGAAAGCAAGTTTTTCGACGACCATACGAATATAACATCGGACAGATTTCTCGTGTTCGGTGTTCGCGGATTGCTGGATGCTAATAAAAACATTAGGAATGCGATGCTGTTTAATATCCTGTCGTATATGTCCAACCTTCTGCTGACCGAAGGAAACGCAGTCGCATCTGTGGATGAGTTGTACCTCTTCCTGACGAACCTGACAGCGATTGAATATCTGCGAAACTTCTCAAAACGTGTGCGGAAGAAAAACAGCATAGTAATCCTCGCCTCGCAAAACTTGGAGGATTTCAACTTGCCCGGAATTGCGGAATATACAAAACCGTTGTTCAGTATCCCGACGCATCAATTCCTGTTCAACGCAGGAACGATAGACTCGAAGTTTTATATGGATACATTACAACTTGAACAGAGCGAATACGAACTGATTCGGTATCCGGCGCGCGGAATGTGTCTTTACAAATGCGGAAACGAGCGATATCATTTGCAAGTCATCGCGCCGGACTATAAGGCGGCGTTGTTTGGGAATAAGGGTGGAAAATAATATTAAAGTTATTATATTCAACTTGATTTTTGTGTAACATTTTGGTATAATGTTTAAAAATCGCTTGGAAAGGTTGTCTTTTATGAACAAGGAAGAAAAAAATAAAAGCTTACAAATTCGTAGCAGCGCGGCTGAATATTTATCATTTGTCGCGGCAACCGGCGACAATAGCGAAAGTGTTGAGATGCGTTATGAAGATGAAAATATTTGGCTGACACAAAAAATGATGGCAACATTGTATGATGTAAGCGTTGCAGCAATCAGCCAACACTTGAAAAATATTTTTGATGATGATGAGCTTACGCGTGAGCCAACTATTAAGAAATACTTAATAGTTCAAAATGAGGGAGACCGTGAAGTTGCGCGCAATATTGAACATTATAATCTCCAAGCTATTATCGCCGTGGGGTTTAAGGTGAACAATGAACGTGCCGTTCAATTTCGTAAATGGGCAAACACAATCGTAAAAAATTACACCATTCAAGGCTGGGCAATGGATGTCGAACGGTTAAAAAATAGCGGTAGTATTTTGACAAAGGAATACTTTGAGAAACAACTCGAACAAATTCGTGAAATTCGGTTGTCTGAACGTAAGTTTTATCAAAAAATTACTGACATATATACCACAGCCATTGACTACGACGCAACTGCAAAGTCAACAAAACGTTTCTTTTCGGCAGTTCAAAATAAGATGCATTGGGCTATTCACGGCCATACTGCGGCGGAAGTAATTATAAAACGAGCAAACCACCAAAAAGAGAATATGGGATTAACAACTTGGGAATCTGCTCCGCATGGAAAAATTCACAAATATGATGTTTCTGTCGCGAAAAATTATTTATCTGACTTTGAGATGGGACAACTTGAGCGGATGGTTTCAGCATATCTTGACATTGCAGAGTTGCAGGCACGACGTAATATTCCTATGACAATGAATGATTGGGAAACAAGGCTGAATCGGTTTTTAGAAATGATGGATCATGGTATTTTGCAGGATGCGGGAAAAGTGACCGCAGAACTTGCTAAAACCTTTGCAGAGAGTGAAACATTCTGCGGTGATTGCGGAACAAGATATAGGCGAACAACTTGGTCGAAAAGAGGTAAGAAGAAAATTATATGGCGATGCATTGAACGACTGACAGGCGGCGCAAAAAAGACGTGTAAACATTCGCCGTCAATCGAAGAGTCGATTCTGCACGATGCGATAATGCAGGCACTCGCTGAAATAGAACATAACAAGGATTATCTTATAGGAATACTCAAGCTTGGGCTGACCAAGATGTTCACCGGCACTTCTTCGATAGCCGAAGAAGATAATATCAAAAATAGGATTGCCGAACTTAATAAGATAATACTTGATTTAATAAGCGCGAACTCCAAGTCAAACGAGGGTGCGGATTACCTTGACGAAAGGTGCAAAGAACTGTCTGACGAAATCAGTCAGCTTGAAGCGCAACTTGATGAATTGAAAATAAGTAAGCGAGCGGTTGAACTTGGCAATGAAAAATTAAACCGAATGATAAATTATCTCGACTCGGCAAAATTAAATGACAAGTTTTTCGATGAAGAATTCACTCGCAAGGTTGTAGATAAAGTGACCATTATATCCAAAGATGAAATTGAGGTTATTCCAAAATACGGTCTGCCAATAAGGGTGAGATTATCAACTGCGGCTTAAATGATACTTGACATCTATAAATAAAATATGTATAATACAACTTAAGATATATTAAGATTACTCTCACTACTGGTGAGAGTAATTGGTTAAATACCTATGATATGGAGTTTGTTTCAACTTATTAAATGCCAATGCTTAAGGAGGCACAAATGAGCGATATTATTAAAAATGATTTTTCAGCGATTTTGTCAATCATCGAAGCCGCACGTGAAAGAGCTTATCAGGCAGTAAATCGTGAATTGATTGATATGTATTGGGAAGTTGGCAAATATATAAGCGAAAAAGTAGCCGCCGAAAGTTGGGGGAAATCAATAGTTAAAGAATTTTCTGAATTTATTCAATCTAATTATATTGGAATAAAAGGTTTTTCGCCGCAAAATATATGGCGAATGAAACAATTTTATGAAACATATAAAGATAACGAAAAACTCTCACCACTGGTGAGAGAAATTAGTTGGACACATAATCTAATAATTATGAACCGTTGCGATACTAATGAAAACCGGGAATTTTATTTACTTTTAACATCAAAAAATCGTTATTCAAAAAGAGAGCTTGAACGACAAATTGACACTATGCTCTTTGAAACAACAATGATTTCTAACGTAAAAAACAAGTTATTCATTGACAAAAATCCAAACCTCGCATCTCTGCGTGATAGTTATACTTTGGAATTTTTGGAGTTGCCGGAAAATCATAAAGAGAAAGAACTTCGAAAAGCTATTGTCCAAAATTTGAAGGATTTCATTTTGGAATTTGGGAAAAATTTTGCCTTTGTTGGTGAGGAATATAAGGTGCAAGTAGGTAACAGCGATTTTTATATTGATTTACTTTTCTATAATCGTGCGTTGTCCTGCTTGGTAGCTATTGAACTTAAAATTGGCGAATTTATGCCCGGACATTTGGGGCAACTTGAATTTTATTTGGAAGCATTAGATCGCGACGTTAAACAAGAGAACGAAAATCCAAGCATTGGTTTAATTTTATGTTCCAGCAAAAACGATTCTGTTGTCGAATATGCTCTCAGCCGCTCAATGTCTCCGGCACTAATTGCGGATTATAAGTTACACTTGCCGGATAAGGCGATATTAGAAAACAAGTTGCGTCAATTAACAGAACTTGCAGACGAAGAAACATTAAAACTGCTTGAAAAAGATTAAATCAAAAACAAATGCGATAATATTGTAAATAAAAAGTTATTAACATATACGGGAATGTATATTAGAATGTTTTTGAGTAGTTACTCAAATTGTGAAATTTCGAGGTGGTGGGGTTCAATTCCGTACATCCCTGCCAAGTCATTGTTGCTCGAACACCTTTGTAACAAAAGATGTGTTTGGAGTGACAATAAAGTTGAACGAAGAAAAACCGTAAGCGTTAACGCTTACGGTTTTTCTGTTTATAGCTTAAGTTAAATAATAGAAACAAATGCAACATTTCATCAAATTAGTATGCTTCAAGTACAGAAACTGGGATACACCTAATGGCATTGCTTCTTAAATATAAATTCATTAATTTTTCATTCCCCAAACAACAATCTCTGTATTATATGTATTGACTCCATTTTCTGTAAGACCGTAATCACTAAATTTATTTGATACCTTTAGAGCCAAGTCAAGTGGTCTTTTTGGATTAATACATTCAGCTCGATAATCGTACAAACCTCTTGCTATTTTCCCCACTTTATTATCAAAATATCCATTAGGTATAGAAACTACTATTAATCCGCCTTTTTTTAAACGTTTCACCATTTGTATAATGGTATCTTGCCTCGAAACGCCTGTGCTTTGAATGGAGCGCAAACATAATATAACATCAAACTCATCTTGAAATGGATATTCTTTTTCCATATTGCCATTAAAAAACTTTACATTTTGGTACAAATCTTGCCCTAACTTAACAGCCTCGTCACTTATATCAAGAACCATCAAATTATTTTGTTCTGGGTCAAAAATATCAACAAGTTCTTTCCCGCAATTTGCTCCTACATCTAACACAGAAAGCCCTTTGGTCTTTGCAACTTTTTCTTCAATCAATTTTTGTAAAGGAATATACCAGTTAGCATAATTTGCACGTATATCAATTTCATAATCATAGTGACCGTATTTATGATTAAAAGCGTAAATGCGTGCTTGTTCCATTATATCGTCTAATGTAGACCCAGTATATATTTTATACTTTCCTTTCATCAGTTGATTATTTTCATAAAATGTTAAGTTAACTTTATATGGGCGACCAAGTTGCTTTTTTTCCAAGTAATCATTTATTAATTCTGCGATATTTCAGACCAAAATTTTAAATTGTCATCTAATTTTGTGGAATTTTCCTCGTATTTTGGGAGAGTCTCTTCGGTCTTTAATGTTTGTCTAGTTTGTTTACCAGTGTTTGGAATATCAGTCATTTTATCACCACGATTTTCTAGTTTTTCTATATTATATTCCAAATCCTTTCCAATATGCTCATCAAAATCACTATTTTGCTTAATCGTTGTAAAAATATTTTTTTCTTTATATGCCTCTTTGAACTCATTAATTTTTTGGAATTGCTCAGGCTTAATTTCAGTAGGGGATATAGGTTTGTCCAAAAAATAAAGAATTACAGGTCTCTTAGTTGCTAAAAATTGCTCAATCTCCTCTAATGTTCCAGAGTCACTTTTTTCAGTAGGCGAGCCAAATCTACTCCAGAAGATGCCTATTAAGATATCACAATCTGGTAAAAGGCGGTTAATGACTTCTTGCGGCTTTTCAGCACTTGTTGTAGGCATATCTTTTTCCCATCTTTTAATCTCAAGTCTATAACCACTTTTCCTGTGTTGTTTAACTAATTTTTCCAAATAATTGCGTTCTTGAAGCACATCACTTGGAGATGCAAGAAAAACACTTAAAACTTTTTCGTTTTTCATTCTATTTCCTCCTATGTTTAATTCCGAATACAAATCTCACTACATATGATAACAGAAAATAAAATAAAATACCAGACTTATTATAATATTTTCCATATTAAGTTTCAACTCTAATTCTAAAAACACTATAACACTTGCGGAAGTGTAGATTTCTCCATTAGTTGCGTTGTTCGTTTAACCACTTGCTACAAACTACTTTCAAGAGTTTTTGAATAATCCTGTTTTATAGCCAAGAGTGCATAGATTTTTATAATTTGATTGTTCGAAACTCAAATCCACCACAAATGAGCAAAATAACGAAAAGGAACGGCAAGTCATACGATGATATATATTCAGATGTGAGCTGTCAAGCGGGAAGCGGACAAAAATAGTTTCTTTATCAATTTGGGGTTGGGGAAATACGCTATTGACATTTTGTATAATTAAATATATAATTGAGAAAAATAAAAATTTTGAGAGGAGAAAATTTATGAATCAAACTAAACGAATTTGCGCGGCAGCGATTGCCGTAATTATGGTGCTTACAATGTTTGCGGTTCCCGCTTTTGGAAATAACGCTGACGATGTAAGGCTTGAAGTTGGGTTTAATTTCAACAATATTTTCAACAACGGAAACGCGTCTGTTGTTGACAGTTTTAACGCAGGTAATTGGATTACCGGGGATGGTGTTTCAATTGCCGCCGGGCGAGGCGTAAGCTCTGCCGTTTTGCGTTTTGACACGACGTTCGGTGAGGCGGTAGGGTTTATAACCATTCCGTTGACCGCGAACACAACGTATAACGTTCGAGTGTTGGCGAGAAACGCTGAATCCGGCGCGGCGGTTGGCCCTATGCGGCCGCGTGACGGCGATGACGCGCAAACAAACATGAACAAACTGTCGTTCCAATACGATTCGGCAAGTGAAGACGCGTTGGGATACACCGGAGACAGATTTAATATGTATATCACCTCTACCGATTGGGAATGGCATGAAATGACGTTTACAACTCCTGCGGATATGATGCCGACGTGGGCGGGCGCGCCAATCCTTGTGTTCGCCGCTCGCGCGTCTACCGCTTGGATTGCGGAAATTATCGTGGAAGATGTTGCGACGGGAGCGAATGTTTTCAATAACGGAAATTCTATCGCGGGCGAGGCGGCACTTAACGATGTTTGGACACCGACGGGAACGATAATGTCGGTTAACGAGGGTCCCGCAAGCGAGTCGCAAGCGGTGAGGATTGAGCAAAGCGGAAGCGGCGAAGTTGCGATTCCAATAGTTGCGGGAAGAAGTTATGATATGTTTATTTTGGCAAGAAACACAAACGAAAATTCGCTTAATTCGGTATGGCTTTATTCGGATGCTGTCGGACAAATGTCGGGCATGGGAAGTTTTGATACAGCATGGCGCTGGCATCACCTTCCATTTGTAGCTCCGCAAAACGCAGGTGATGTAAGATTGGTTTTGGATGCTTACGATTCCGCACTCTATGTTGAGGGGATAATTATCCTTGACCGAAATCCTGGTGAGCGTTCGGCGACGGTTACAATCAATCCGAATGTTACACATCAGACAATGGAAGGGTTCGGTTTCTTCGGTGCGATGAACGTTTGGTGGACTTTACCCGCTGACGACCCGGCGAGTTTCTATAACGCTGAATGGGTTGACAAAGTATTACTTGATTTAGGGATTACTATGTGGCGGAACGAGCCGTTTCCCTTTATAAATCCGCGTTCGAACGACCTTGCGGATGTGTTGTACTCGCAAACCCAAGCAACCAACTGGCCGATACAGCAACATGTGGTAAGAGCTTTGAATAATCGGGCGGAAGAGCTTAATATACCTTTTAAAATCATTCTCGCGGCTTGGACGCCGCCGCCGCAGTGGAAAGATAATCAATATGTGCAAGGCGGAACATTGTTGCCGCAATATTACGAAGCTTACGCGCATTGGTGGGTAGAAGTTTTGGAAATGTACCGTGAAATTGGCGCGGAAGTATATGCTATTAGTTTGCAAAACGAGCCGTTTTTCGAGCAACCGTATAATTCTATGCAAATTCTTGCCGATGAATATGTAGAGTTGCTTAAAGTTGCGGTTCCGATAATTAGAGCGGCATTTCCGGACGTGCTAATTTACGGTGCGGAAAGTATGTTATACTTTGAACATGCCGCTTGGGCGAGACCGCTCGGCGCGTGGTATCACTATGCTATTGTTAACGACCCGGAAGCGTTTGCGCTGATTGACCGTTTTGCGGTTCACGGATATATGGACGGCATTGCCGCGTTGGGTATTGAACATCATAGAAGATATTGGGAACTTGAAAGAGATTTAACGGGCGATACGCCTAACTGGATGACTGAAACTTCGGGATACGGTTTTACTTGGTTAGATGCGGAGGATGGAACATTAGGCGCACACAGCTTGGGGATTGCTATACAATCCGCGCTTATTTACGGTGATGTGGCGGCTTGGGTGTGGTGGCAAAGTCATAATTACTGGTCAGCCAACAACGAGATGTTGTGGAGTAGTTATCTTCCCGATGGTCCTTACAATATGAAAAAATTTGCGGTTTCTCGTCAGTTTTATCACTTTATCAGACCTGAGGCGGTTAGAATTGGTTCAAATGTTAGCGGAACAGAAACTGAAAGTGATTTGCTTGTTTCGGCATATCGTAATCAAACGCGTTTAACGCCGGCCGGCGAAATCAATGACGAACATTATGTTGTGACATTTGTTAATACAAGTGAGTTTGACCATATTGTAAACATTGACGGCTTGGGTGATTTGACATTTGAAAAAATCGCTACTACCGGCGAAGTTGGTGTTGATTCTATATCTTTCGGTTATGTTGGAACAAGCGACATTCTAATCCCCGCGCAATCGGTTGTAACTTTGGTTCAAAGCGAGCGCGCCGGAATTACGGTAATGCTTAACGGCAGACGTTTGATGTTTGACGTTCCTCCGCAAATTATGAATGACCGAACAATGGTTCCTATGAGAGCGATTTTCGAGGCACTTGGCGCGGACGTTGATTGGTATGCTGACACGCAAACGATATCAGCGGTTGCGACGGATGTTCACAGAACAGCGGTTTACCTTGGAATCGGCAATGATGTAATGGAAGTTGAAACAATTTATTTATGGATTGGCATGCCGGAAGACTATCCTCGTCCCGATGTATTTTCATCAACGATAGAGGTGACGTTAGACGTTGCGCCAATCATTGTAAATGATAGAACGTTAGTGCCGTTACGCGCGGTTTCGGAAAGTTTCGGCGCGGAGGTTAGCTGGGACGAGTATACGCTGACGGTGAACATCGTTACCGAATAATTGAATATTACGAATATGAAAAAACCTTTATTCTGCGGAATAAAGGTTTTTTCTTTAATATAAACAATATACGCAATATATATTGACAAAATACGATTTTTCATAGATAATAGAAAGTGGTGGATTTTTGTCTTTTGAGAGGTGAAATTGACGAGGAAGAATTATCGTTGATAGCACAGGATAGGGAAAGGCTGTGGCAAATAATACAAGAAGATTTATGGAATGTAGAAGATGTAATTTTCTCAACATTCACAGCTATTGAATAATTAAAATAAACGAAACAGCTTTGACGGCACGGCACAATGCTGCCGATTGTAAATTATCAGTTTAATATTTCACAGGAGTTGAATCAAATGAGTAAATCATACATACCAAACGGTTACAAATCAATTTTAAATATTTTCGACACGCAGGTGGCGATTGGCGAGATTAAGCGAATTTTTATCGCTAACTTGTCGCGCGAGTTGAACTTAAAGCGAGTTTCCGCGCCGCTTTTTGTCGACCCTTTAACAGGGTTAAACGACGATTTAAGCGGAGTGGAGCGCGCGGTAACTTTCGACATTAAAGA
>Ga0123355_10009677_pt1 | contig 14689 bp, 13 predicted proteins | sample TergutEmb28metaG_3_FD_89872 | JGI IMG/M metagenome (GOLD analysis project Ga0123355, IMG submission 89872) | Embiratermes neotenicus P1 segment gut microbial communities from Petit-Saut dam, French Guiana - Emb289 P1 | ecosystem: Host-associated > Arthropoda: Insects > Digestive system > Gut ...
GCGGATCAAAAACGTCAATGGTGCCAGTCATCTGAGCAACTTTTGGAATTTTTTCAGCGCGATCCAAATGATTTCATGTCGCGATTGGTGACCATGGATGAAACCTGGTTATATCACTATGACCCAGAGACAAACCAACAATCAGTGGAGTGGCGGCATAGCGGCTCACCCTGCTCCAAAAAATTCTGAGTGCAAAAATCCGCTGGAAAATTTCTTACCTCGATTTTTTGGGATCAAGACGGCATCAAAGGGCCAAACTCAACGTGGAGTATTATTCATCTCTGCTGGTGTCATTGAAGGACATTTTGAAGGAAAATCGCCGTGGGAAGGTCACCAAGGGGGTCTTGTTTTTGCACAATAATGCCCCAGCTCACCGGGCACTTGCAACCCAGAAGAAACTGGCCCACCTGGGCTTCCAGTGTCTTGATCACCCACCCTGTTCTCCGGATCTGGCCCCGTTGGACTACCACCTGTTCCCTGGACTAAAATACAATTGAAAGGTCGCCATTTTTCGTCTGACGCAGAGGTCATTTCTGCTTTGGAGACCTGTTTGGACGGACAACCTTCCGAATTTTTTTTTGAGTGGCTTGCAGAAGTTAGAGCAATGGGCTAAGAAGTGTATTGAGCTTTGTGGGTTATGTTGAAAAAATCCAAGTTTGGTACTGTAGCTTGTTTCCTTCCTGGTTGAGCTAAGGATTTATCAGCACCCCCTTGTTCTGTAACTTGGCTTATTGAATACCTTAGTACTTTGTAATGTAGGTAATATTTTTAGATGTCTGATATAAATTAACATGTTTATTAACCAACAACCAGCTTTGCTTGTGTGTACCTCATGAAACTTTCTAGCAATAATAATAATAATAATAATGCTGTGCCTTTGAGGCCAACTAAACAGCATTTTCCTTTGCTGTCACAAATTATGCACTAGTTAGTCTGCACTGAGCACATGGAATGTAACTGTTCCCTTGGTTTTGTGTGAATGTCCCCTCTTCTAATAGACATGTACCTGTGTAATGTCCATGCTCTCTAACAGCAAGCAAACAAATCATCACCTAACCGTTCATGTTGGAAAAGAGTACTGTCTGCAGCACGCAAAAGAGCAGCTATTGCCTGTCTTCGCAGTGAACCACTCTACATGCTCAGGAGGTAAACTAGTAGCATCCTACTTGCACGTGATATTTGATTGCTTAAGTCCAGAAGTAATTGTTTTACAAAATGTTTCACATTGACAGTAACATACATTATTAAGCAGGGCTTCATAAATATGCTCACCAAAAGTGGTAATGCTTATAGAAGTGTTTGTGTGAAGCTTACTGCAAGATAATATCAGAGTGGACTTCAGTAAGTGGCTAGGAGTTCCAAGTCATTTTTCTGGAGTCCTACTAAGTACACAGCTATAGTGTTCAATATTGGTATATTCCCTCTAAGCTCCCAGCGGGTTTGAAGGCTTTGTATTTGTATACTATTGTGTGAACACTGAAATTAAATTATAGCTGTACATAAGTTCTGGCTAACAGTTGGTTGAAATTAGTTTAGTAATTATAATGCCAAGACCATGAATTTCTTATTCTTATATGCTGCTTACCATAATATTGTTTAATTAATAATGGTATACAGTGACATAATTTTAAATATCTGAGTTGAAAACAGGTAAATTGTAACATTCTTATCCAGACTTTCTAAATTGAACCCTCCTTTATGTTCATCATTTAAACTGCCTGTGCATTTTTTAAATGCATGTGTAGATAAATATGAAATATATAAAGAAAAGTAAGAAACAAACACAGTTTTAGTTCGCTTCAAAAATAATGTAGACTTCACTGAAAGATGTAAAAGATGTAAAAATATGTACCTTATGCTATTCATACTAACATGGTTGTATTGTGTTTTGATTAATGATAATTCCCACATTTTGTTGGTGGTACATTGATGTAGGGCACCAAAGGTGGCGTGTGGTCAGAGGGAGTGAAAACCAACTATATTTATGGAAGAGTAACATTTCATTGTCACAGTAGCTCTAGAGAGTACAAGTGACTGGAAAGATTCAAAGAGTGGAGACCGGCATTGTTGATGGTGTACTTTCCAGGCAGCCATTGACTGACATGCTGAGATAGGGAGCAAATGAGTTGGCATATGCAGTGTGTATAACCAAAGAATCCTTACTAATAAAACTGCATTTTAATTGAGCATCAGTTCTGGAAAAATACCAGTTCACAGATGGTTTGATGTCCAAACAAAAACATATTATTCTGATGGAATCATGAAACTTGTAAGCTACAAAATGCACTGAAAAACAGCTGTATTATCTATAAAACTAAAACATGTCCTAACTTATATGCAAGCATTTGCCAGCACTTTTGGTAAAATTGGCATACCGAATTGTATATCTTCCCCAGCAGAAATTGAACTAAAATCACTGCATATGTATTTTAATGCAGTAATTTTACAGCTGGATGCTAATAACTATTATGTTAGAAAAACAATATAGTTAGAAAGTCAGGTTTTAAAATTACTTTGTCTCTTTTTTCTTAGGCATCGTGCAATCAACATTTTTATTCGAACATACCGTGAACTGTGGTTGCAAGATGAGAATGTGGGCCAGGAAGTCATGATTGAGGATCTCACAGTAAGTAAATACATCTTCTTTCTCACAAGTGACTCCTCCATCAATTCCAGCTGTAATTATTCCATGATTTTAAATTATGCTGTTTGGTTTAAGCTGTGTTTCTGTTTACTACAATCAGCTTTTGGATTATGTTTGTTTCAGTAAGCCAAGTAATAGATATTCACCTTGCATTAGCATGTGCGCAGGCACATATTCGAACATATGTGACTTTCAGAAAGATACCAGTCTGCACAAAAAGAATCTGGAATGAGTCATGAATAAAAAGCCACGTGTGGGAGTACAGTGGTAAAGTACATCACTTGTGTGTAGACTTCAACAGTACTGTGATTCAGTGTAGAGAGGAGTGTTGTACAACATTCTAACTGAAATGAATATACCCATGAAACCAGACAGGACAAGTAAAATTTTGTTAAATTGAACCTAAAATAAAGTCTTTGTATGTATTTGCTTGATATGTTGGCTTACTCAGATTGGTCTAAAGGAAAGGGGATGCTTGATTGTTGTTGCTTTTTACCTTTGCATTAGAATTTGCGATCAGGAAGTTCCAAGAAAACCAGGAGGAATTGGAATTGAATCAGCTTCTATTCAGTGTTTATTTTGGTAATTTATTGGTTGCAGACATAATTAATATTTGAAATAATGTGAAATGCCAACTTGATGCAACAAGGTAATTTTATTGATGTATTCTTAGCTCGACATGTTTAGGGTACATACGCCCATCATCAGGAGCATTAGATGTTGAGTTTCAGCATACGGTTTTCTGCACCGAGTTTTGGATGGGTGGTGGTCTTGAGAGCCGCTGCGTAGGTTATGTGTATGGTGCGGATGGTGCCGTGCGACACCATCTGCACTGTACAAACCACCTACACAGCGGCTCTGAAGACCATGACCCATCCAAAAACTCGGTGCAGAAAACCATATGCTGCAACTCGACGTCTAATGCTCCTGATGATGGGCATATATACCCAAAACAGGTCGAGCTAAGAATACATCAATAAAATTACCTTGTTGCATCAAGTTGGCATTTCTCATTATTTCATGAGGAAGATGCACAGTCAAACAACCCTCATAATTAATATTTGTTTGTGTATTTATTTATTTATTTATTTACAGATGGGTCTAATTTTAAGCCAGGGTTATGTTCCTGAAAAACATCACACAAATCAAACACAAAACCCCCATTTAAAACATTGTACTTTCTGGAGGTTAAGGGACTGGCAACCTTATCCTATGGAGTATATGACTACACCACTAGTGGACATACAAACCTATAAATTACATGTGTACTTATATAGATTATATATAAATTTCTGTATGGTATTCATACATTTCTACACAATATACTTATATATTTCTTATACAATAACAATGTAAGAGACTCATCTATAGCTTTTGGTACCGTTCATTCTGATAGGACAATGGTAGTCTTGCTAGACAAAGATTTTAGTTCATGACTTAGTATGTTCTGTAATTCTATCAGCATTGCTACAAATTTTACATACGCTACTGTGACCGAATCTAACATTACGGCATATGTCAGCAAGTTGTTCACGTCTTTCTAGGTGACTTATTATATCTGATCTCTCTTCAATACTGATTGTCTTCCACTAGTTTTGCAATTGGATTGCACTAGGTGATGTAGATTTATGTTTCTCGTTTTGGTAACAAAAGTCAATGCTGTTGGCGGAGGAACTACAAGAGCTGTGTGGTTATATCACCATGTAATCAACCCATACCCTTGACTGATGACGTGCAGTGACATCTCTTTCTGCTAGTCACCAACGCAAGACAAATGGGCCACGGATCCTCAATGCCAGATGGCATTAAACCAAAAAATTATTGCACATCATCTATGCCAAGTTGCATTAAATTGGAATTACGCAAAAAAGTAATCTTGTACAATGAGACCTACCTGTATTTTCTGGTAGTTTATTTAATGAGCTTGTCAACAATTCATACTCTGCAGCATGGTATCTAGTATTTGTCAAGTGGCAACCAAGAGGCAAAGCTGGGTTTAAGTTGCAACACCAATTGTTTTTCTGTATCTGCTGACAAATTCAAGTGTGACATCTAGCAGTATTGTTAGATAACTGAACTGTTTCAGGTTTTTATTTTCAACTGCTCACCAAGCACACAAGTTGCTGTTGCCACCGCACATGGTTAATTATGGTTTCTGCAACTGTATGCACTTCTCCTGCAAGTGCAATACCGTAACTCACTCTGTAAGAGGCCTCAGTAGCGTTTTCATTGTCAGTTTTTGAGCTCTTCACCATAAGGCTCTGATATTTTGGTAGTGCCTCAGACTTATGCCTGATAAACTAATATCTTTGTCACTATATGCAGGGTGAGTAGTATCACAATATCTACAAAGTTTTGCAGGTAACACAGAACTGTGTTGTAACACTTTGTTGCACAAGGCACATAGGGCATCAGGGACAGTGTCATCACAGGTATATGCAAACCCCAGAGACAAATAGTAATCAATGTAGATAACTGAACTGTTTCAAGTTTTTATTTTTGACTGCTCACCAAGCACACAAGTTGCCATTACCTCCACACATGGTTAATTATGGTTTCTGCAAATACATGTACTTCTCCTGCAAGTGCAGTATGGTAACTCACTCTGTAGGAAGCCTCAGTAGCGTTTTCATTGTCAGTTTTTTAACTCTTCACCATAAGGCTCTGGAAATGGCTCAAGCTTATGCATGATAAAACTAATATTTTTGTCCCTGTGGTCAGGATGATTAGTATCACAATGTTTGTATAGTTTGGCAAGTAACATAGAACTGTTTGGTAACACTTGTTGCACAAGATGCATAGGGCATCAGAGGCAATTTCCTCACTGGTATACATAAACCCCAGAGACAAATAGTAATCATTGTAAGAAATTGCAAGGCAGATTTTAATGAGAAATATCCTGAGAAAGTAGACTTGAGTTTTGGAGCATATGTATTACTTGCTTAATAGCATAAGATCGTAGTAATTTCATTGTATTGAATGGTAAATATTTATGTGTTAGCAATCATTTGAAGATGCAGAATTGAAGAAATGTGATGAGGTGAAAGAAGAAGGAAAACCTGATCCTTTAAATCAGCTTGTTACCACATTCTGCCGAGGAGCAATGACAGAGCGAAGTGGAGCTTTACAAGAGGACCCACTCTACATGTCATATGCTGAAATCGCTGCAAAGTACGTTTCAGTAGCACTAATCTGGTAGTGCATTTTACAAGTGTGTTAGGCATTGGAAAGCAGCACAAGAAGAAATTTTATAGCAATTGGTCATCAGATTATGTTGTTCTATCTAAATGTAATTGTAGTAACTGATAAATATTAAGGCTATTAATTTAGAAGATTTGTTAGCTATAGGCACAGTTGATTGATTGCAATGGCAGCATAAATTATGATCAGTCTGATGCCTGACCTGTTGTCAAACATTAACCAGACAGGTGTTCATTTTACTTTCCAAATAAGACAACTGTGTAGATCTTGTGTATAGATTTTTATTAAATTCCATTACAAGTTCCGACTGTTTATTTCAACCATCGTCAGGTAGAAATGCTGGTCCATAAAAGAGTAAATGGGCGAGGGCTGTCCTTCAAACAGTAGGTATAAAGTTTTGTAAAATTTATATGTATTATTCTGAAAGCAGAATAATAAGCAACATTAAAATTAATAGATTGGGTATTTTGCTCCATGTAGTAATTTTAATTGCATTATTGAATTTCTTGCGAATGGAGCAACTTGCAACACATCACCTATAAATAAAAGGACTTTTTCCATTATTTTGAAAAAACATACACCACACTATATACACATGACATTTCAAAAGCTTCTGCTTTGGAAAGCAGTAGCATTTGAAATGTTGTGTGTAGATAGTGTGGTGTATGTGTTTTTAAGACAATGGAAAAGTCCTTTTACTTACTACTGATGTGTTATTAATTTTAATGTCAGTTATTATTCTGTTTTCAGAATAATAATCATGAATTTTACAGTACCTTAATCTTATTGTTTGTAAGGAGCTACCTCTCCCTTGTACTCTTTTTGTGAACCAGTATTCCTACCTGATGATGGCTGAAATAGACAGCCAAAACACAATGAATAAAAATCTATATACAAGATCTGTATAGTTCTGTTGTTTGGAATGTAAAGTAAACACTTGTTTGATAAAACACTGTGAGACAATGTCACCTGAGATTAACCGGACGAAGTACAAGCTGCTTTGGTATTTCATTTCAAACAATTTAGCATCATCCATTATTCTGGTTATTCAATTAACGAATGATCAATATTAAAATGATGTATTTGAATATATGCACTGTTCTTAGTCACTGTTTAATGTTGCTCAGCACACTTATTACTTAAAATCATGTATGAAGCAATACAAGTGTTATTAAATTGAAATGCCACAGCTTAAGACTTTACAGTTAACACAAAGTTGCAACATGAAAAATGGAGCCTTCCAGTATTTGTGAATACACACAGAAACACAGTCACCCTGCTGAGTGTTCCATGGTCTACTCACTTAACAGTTTGCACCTAGATGCATGAACTTGTATTGTGCTTGCTTCATTCATCACAGTGGGGGTTGTGGGTTGGGTGGCTAAGTAGTATCGTCAACTTTTGCAAACAGTATTACTAAAAGACAATCAATCTGTCCCATCACCCAACATTAGCTATGCTTCTCAGATCAAAATATTAGAAAGCAGTAAGTACAAAAATATCTTATCATAATTTTGTATTTGTCTTCAAGTTTTGTGCATTGAGGATGTGCTGTGGAATACTAATGGCCACATTCACATATGAGAGCTACAGTTTTCAAATTCAGGTACCTTCTGTGCTGTTGAGACACGAATAAATTGAATATGGTAGTTGTCCTTCTACACACTGTAAAACATATAGGGAAGGCAGCGCTAGTCATTCTTAACCTCAGCACTGAATGGAGGTGAGTGGTTACCCTTATGCCCAAGTTGCTTTACCCCTTGAAAAAGAGCCCCATTACCTATTGAATAGGAGGCTGGTTGGGCATCATAGCCAGTCTGCATATTCTGAAGGAAAGAAAAATCTCTTACAACTGCTGGGATTAGAACCCTGGATCGCCCAGCCCATATAACCTGATCCTTGTGTGACTGTGCTATCCCAGCTCTGAACAAATCACACACACACACACGCACGCACGCACGCAGGCACCCACCCACACACCCACTCACTCACGCACGCACGCGCGCACACACACACATATGAAGAAAATTTGTTTTAAACGTCTTGCAAAAATAATTATATTATTTTACACCCTTGAGTATGGGCATTACAGAATTTACATGTCAGCTTCTGTTGTTGTAATATGTTGTCTGAACACAGATCATGTGGTGAGGAAGAGGAGGAAGGAGAAGAAGAGGGTGATGAGGAAGGAGGCGCTTCCATTCACGTAAGTTTCCAGTGGAATTCTGATATCTGATTCTCATTTCAGATTATAACAAATATTTCAAACATGAGTTTAGTATTAGTTGAATAAAGAGAGACCAACTTGATGTCACTTGCTTTACTATTTCTTTATTTAATGCTCAACATGTCTTGGATGGATGTATTAACACCCGAAACATGTTGAGCATTAAATAATGAAACACGTAATAAAGCAAGTGACATCAAGTTGGTCTCTCTTTATTCAACTATCAAGATGATGCACGGTCCAATAAACATAAGATGAATTTAGTATGGTTGAAACACATTGCCTTTGCAAACTTAATTTTAGAATCAACAAATTAATAGTTAAACATGGGGTAACAAAACTCATTGGGTGATCTTAAACACTCTTAACTGAAACCCATAATGCTTAGTATTCTGACAAAGAAGGGCATCTGTTTTCCAAGTAAGTGTTTTTGTAGACTTGTGTCTCAGCTGTCTGAAATTGTAAGACTAGCTAGATCCAATGTAAATCATTTGACATGCCCTTTATTTCTCTTGTATGACAATGAGTATTGTTGGTTGGATTATATGTTAAGCTTTTGATCCTCCTCATCATTGTACTTTATGAAGTGTAGTCTGCATAAAATCTGTCCCTGCCTCTGAATTTCATGCCAAAGTGAAACACCAAGAAGGTCAGTGAAACAATGACTGGAGGTATTGTTGAAAACGGAACTGAATTTTTCTTACATCCTTTGATGCCTGAGTGGCATGAATCTGCAGCATTGCATGTTTGTGGTGTTACTTGTAAATTGTGGTAAACATTGGTCTGACACTGAGGTGGCGCACATATTGGACGTCTCTCATCTACTTGTTTTTAGTTAATATATGCTGTTGCATAAGTTGTCACTTGGTAAGGTTTCCCTCTTGTATGGTTTTGTTCCATTGGTTTTTGTTTTGTTTAATGGAATGCCATTATTTTGGGGTTTTGTGGCTAATTTTATGGTGTTCTGGGGTTAGTTTGTCTTCTTTGTCTCCCACAGTGGATGTCTGACATTTGCAGTTTATGTACCCTGACTAGAGGTACTGTTCTTGTTTGGGGATGTAGATTAGCCAGTTCCAATGGACCCAGCTGATGATGTTTCAAAATTTTTATTTTTACTTGTTGACAGAAATAGAGCCAGTTTCTGAAACACTGTTTGTTTTTAACTAAAAGCAAACAATTGGAAGAGTCCAATATACATATCTCAATCATGCATCTTTGTGACAAACCTTTAGACTTGTTGATACATTATGTTTCTCCTTTTTTTCATATATATATATATATATATATATATATATATATATATAAACCCATGATCACATTTATTATGATATTAAATAGTTAACCCCCTGTGTACCAGTAATGACTAATGTGACTTTTTTATGATTGTCAGAAATGGTGTGTAGCCCTGTAACCTGTAAACTAGTAAGGTAGTCTCATGTCAAACATGTATACTAAACGGAAATTGTTTTAAATTTTAAAGAGAACAATGGATAAATTAATGGTATGTATAATACATAATAAATTTCTCCATGCACCCCTAGTGAAGCACAATCCTTCATTTAAAAATAAACAAAATTATTCCTTTTCATCCTACTTTTTTACCCATAAGGTAAGAAAGTCAGGTAGGCTTATGAGATCCTAATTCTGTCTGTGTGTCTCATTGACAATTTTTGTATCAGTTGACCAGTTATCATGTTTACTTGAATACATGATGAAGTTATTGCCTGAAATTTGGTGCTTAAGTATGTGAGGTCATCGTAAGTTTGTGTGTGAAGCGCTGAACCGGACTGCATCAGACCAGATCACTCTGAGTTGGACCATGCATAGCCAAACCAAGGCCTGCATCACCAAATTAACGTGTGAGATCTGCACTGTTCTGTGATATTATGCAGCATAGACTGACAATTGATTACTGGCATTTTGGGACAACCTATCAGTCCTTTCTTCGAGAGTCAAGAAATTCAAAAGAGACAACACAGTATGACTGAAAATGACTGACACAATCTTCTTTTTTGTGTCTTGTCCATCCAATTTTTTTTGTAAAAGCATGACATTCAGGATTCAGCTCTGTGGCTGTTTTCAGGCAAAGAAGCATAACATGGGTGACCCCTTATATTGAGCAATTCTCAATCACTGGACACCACAGAAACAAAAAAAATTGTTAAGATATGTACCTGAAAACAGATCTAGTCCAAGGGTAGTGACAGGAAAATGGCTATTGAAAAATTAAAAATTAAAAGGCTCAAAAATAAAACCTGGACCAATCTACAATTTAAAAACCATATAAAGAGCCATTAACTCAGACTGATCAGACCACAGACATGACACAAAATTCAAGAACATATGTATTTAAATTCTTAGTGCCATGTATGGCGAAAAAGATGTATCTTGATGGGTTCAAGTAAATTTATAAACCAAGAAATATATATGTAGTATTTAGTCAGTGTGTATCATAATGGCATGGCAGTGCATCTCACCTGAAGTAACTGTGCAGGGTTTTAAAAGTGCTGTTTGTCCAATGCAGAGGATGGGACTGATGATGATACGTATGTTGTGGAATGGCAGTGAAGAAGGTAGGTATGTTAGGAGTGCGTGTGAGGAAGATGATGGCACTTACTGTGAAGATGGAGGCAGTGATACTTATTGTTAAAGGTAGATAGAATCTGGCATGCCTTGTCTGTTAAGTAAATGAAATTATTAGTAAAATATTTAATCTTAGCAGACTTTTATTTTTTGGGGCCGTCTTAGATCAGGGTCATCTTGCAGTCAGATAAATATGGTACCACAAACTTTGGTATTAAAGGCCACCCAAATCTCATACCTTTAATTTTCTGTAGCTGTTAGTAACAACCTGGAACACATGCGAACTAGTGAGGCTGAAATGACACTAGTGAAAATAGATCGTCAAAAAAATATGCAGCTTTTGTTGTTATGACAACTTTCTGTTACTTCTTAACATTCTGTATCTTGAATATGGGATACCTCTCATGCATCACTATCATCTCTCTTATATTGTCAAATTACAGTGGCACTTTGTTTTGTGTCGATAGAGTGTACAAATAATAAGCTATAGCATGAGCTTTGATCTAGTCTCCATGCATGAATGTTCACAAAGAACAGTAATGCCACATGAGCTGATACTGTAGCATAATGACTATGACGTCATTCACCTCTCTTGTTCAGAAGTCGTTTAAACCCACTCCTCACTTATTAGATATATTCCTTATCGAAGTTTGTGTGTTCTTACAATTTGATAGTTACCAGCCTTATCACAATACTAATCTCTTGCCCCATATAAATAGGTGCATTTTTTTTACCCCAAATTCAACTGGCTATTGATGAGATCGTGATGTAATGATGGAGAGTTCCTCTTGGCCACCCATGATGTCACAACAGACTCCACAGAAATATTAACAGTGACCAGATTTTTACAATAATGTTTCACTCAGGCATTGATGTAACATCACATTGGTGGAGGCAATGCAGTCAAGCATCATGTTGCTAATGATGTTTGCTGAATCTTGCTACTTCACACACTAAGTGTTTAACTCCACTAATTCCCCACATGCTGATAATTTATTACGTTATACTCCTTTGCCAGGAACATCGTCATCTCCCAGACCGATCCAGATGGTTCAGTTAAGCAGTGAATTTACTGAATAAGCTGTATAGATACCTTTCTGTACGTAGTGTACACTGAAGAATCATGAATGGGAATTTTCTAAATGTGTCATTTAAGCAGATGTTGTCGTATTCTCCACACAGATCAGATACACCCTACAAATAATTGCTGTAGATTGGTAATATACTAAATAATTTAATAGCAAGTCATCTTACTTATTGTCCATGCTAGTTTTACCCTAACTCCACGTGGTCACAGTAGTAGTTTAGAAAGAGGAGAGGAGCCTAGCAGGCAGTGGAAGAATAGGAGAACCAGTAGCACATCTGTAAAACTAAGCTTTTATCAAGTGTTATTGCATGTGATTTGAACAGGAAAAGGGCACAGGTGCTAAAACAAATGCTGACAGTGTGGCTACAACTTGCATTGCAGGAACAAGAAATGGAGAAACAAAAGCTGCTGTTCCACCAGGCAAGATTAGCAAATAGGGGCGTGGCAGAGATGGTACTACTACACATCTCAGCCTGCAAAGGTGTTCCTAGTGACATGGTCATGACAACGCTTCAGCTGGGCATTGCAGTTCTTCGAGGAGGCAATGGTGAAATTCAGATGGTAAATTTAATGTTATTTAGTGGAACCAGGGAAAAAATTGCATTTGCTGTGAACTGGAGACATGAAATCTTGAGCATGTAGTCACCACTATGAAACTGATCAAGAGAAGCCATGCAGTCCATATTTTTATCTGTCTTCAATTAGGCAATACTATGAATTCCCAAACGTTTTGCCACTCATTTTTTTTATTGCTAGTATTTTATTATATAATCCTTTGAACATACTCATACCATACCTAAATGGATGTATTACACACCTCATTTCCTTACATAATTTCCACCAAATTAACAGCCTTGTGTCAGCAAGAAATAAGAGCATCTGTCCCTTCTTATACTAGAATTTTGCACTTGCAGCCACTTCTTCACATCTTCAATAACTTCAGCATCACTCCCAAACCTTTTCCCACATATGGCATCCATGAGGACTCCAAAGATGTGGAAATCTGAGGGAGCAATTTCTGAGCTGTATGGTGGGTTAAGAATTAACGTCCATCTGAGTTTTGTGATTGCTTCTCGTGTTTTCAAACTTGTATATGGTCATGTTTTCATGCTGAAGGAGGATTTTAGCAAAATTTTTATGAAGTCCTGCTCTCCTGAATTGCTTCTGCAAGGTTTTAAGAGTTTTAATATACAGATCTGATTTTATTAAATATATTAACCAACAAAATGCACTAAATAAAATACAATATAAAACATATCATAAAACACACTTCATGTTAAATACCAACTCCTACATGTTTCGCCACCAAGCTGCCATCCTTGTGTAATTTAATAACAACAAAGGATCATGAGTCCAACATGCAGTATTTGTTGTACCATGTATTGCTGCATTGATCCTACAAAAGTTCTCCTTTGTGTTCTTAAAGTTGTAAATAGCTCTTGCCTCTTGGGCATCTGTGAATTTTATGTTATTCGCACTGTGCATTTTCTTACATTCCAATGAAGTGCAGTATATAAAATACAATAAACCACCAATCAGAACATACACTTCATGTTAAGTGCCAACTCCTACATGTTTTGGCAAAAGATCAGTATATGGTATGTGTTGGACTTATGACATTTGTTGTTACTAAAATCCCTGAAAATGGCATCTTGGTGCCAAAACTTGTAAGATTTGACACTTAACGTGAAGCGTGTTTCATGATTTGTGTTTTATTGTATTTTACTTAGTGCATTTTGCTGTTTAATATATTGAGTGTAAGAAAATGCACGGTATAAATAACATAAAAAATGTACACATCTGAATTAATTGTTTGACCACATAGTATTTTCTACCAAAATCACCCCTTCTGCATCCCAAAAAACAGTGACCATGACTTTTCCTGCAGATAGTGTAGCCTTAAACTTCTTCTGAGAAGCTGGATGATGCCAGTCCACAATGGCTGCCATTTCCTTGTAGTTCAAAGTGATTTATCCATGTTTCATTCCCAGTCACAATCCATGAAAATAGCTTTCACTATCAGCCTCATAAGAGGAGAGCAAATCTGAACACACCTCTTTCCATGCAGTTCTGCTGTAGTTGATTAGACCTCATGGAACCCAACAAGCACACACTTCTGAATATCATAAGGCATCATTAGTGTTGTCCACACTTCCTTTGGATACTGAGAGCTCAGTCTCAAGTTTTGTGGTTGTAATCCGTTCAACATTTTGAATGAGTTCATCAGCACACTGAAGCATTGCCTGAGTGACTAATGTTATTGGCCAGCCAGAGTGACGCACATCAATCACCTCTGCTTGGCCTTACTCAGAACCTGCAATTTGTGAAGCCCAGTGACTAATAGTGCTTTTATTAACAGTAGTGATGACATATACAGTTTTACTTGCTTGCGAATTGTCATTCCTGTTCCCTTCACTGCCAAAAGAAATTAACAGCCCATTGCTTAAAATATACGTCAGCTTACCATGCCATTTTTGATGACTCCTTGTACATGCATGAGAAAACATATTGCTCTGTGGCACTTCAGTAGCAAGCAGGAGGTTCAGAATTAACCACAGAAAAAATTGCACAAATTTCCTGTTGATTTTGACTGAAGTATGGAAAGTGCTGCAGAACTTTGTGGGCATCCTTCGTAGCTAATCCTAATTCATTCATTCATTCATTTATTTATATTCCATAGATCATACAGATGTGGAATTTGTCATCAGATATAACTATAAGCTATAAATAGTTTGTCATCAGTATATGTATAGACAAGCATCAACTGTATACAATACAAAAACAATTTCAGATAGAATTTCATGTCATTATGGAACATAGGTTTGAGCCTTTTCTTACATATCAATCACTTTTAAGGAACAAGTTCAGATATAGCACCCCGGTAATCCATATTAAGAATTTATCATGACCACATTACATATCCAGGGTCACTTGAGAGTAACTGTAC